>Ga0180433_10000289_pt1 | contig 88646 bp, 111 predicted proteins | sample SS_ome_8_FD_132980 | JGI IMG/M metagenome (GOLD analysis project Ga0180433, IMG submission 132980) | Hypersaline lake sediment archaeal communities from the Salton Sea, California, USA - SS_1_D_1 metaG | ecosystem: Environmental > Aquatic > Non-marine Saline and Alkaline > Hypersaline >... | reverse complement strand
GTTGGGATTTTCTGGTCTTATTTGTCTACCTTCAACTTCATCTATTGGGTGCGTGTCATCCGATAAATCACGCATCTTTGCTATGGCCAACGCTAATGTTGGATCATCCAAAACACCATCACCAACAAGATACGCGCCATATTTTGGACGCTCGTGCCCGGTAAGTGGTTGTATGCAGATATATCTCTTGTTACTCCACCACATGGATCTACCATCCTTGAGTGATATTCCATATATCCCCCAATCACCATACACCTTTATGACGCTACCAACTATTTCACAATTGGTTATGTGCAACGCATCCATGTAAATCTTGGCAATGTTTTGCCTGTACGTCATGGTAGTCTTGGATACCTCGTCATCGACCCGGCACGTGTCTATGATCTTCTGTATCTCCCACACGGCCTCGGAAAACACCACGGGATCAACATCAACCACCCTGCATGGTTGTGGTGCAATTCCATCATGGCACAAGAAGAATTCCATCGTGCCAGATTCCCACTCACTTTTCCCTCTCGGGTAGTCCAAGGAGTATTGCCACCGTACCATGTACTTGTTATCCTTGGAAGTGAAATACTTGGCAACAGTTCCTTCTTCTGGCATGTTTTGTAATCGTGGAACTTTCCAATCATACGTGTCTATCACCTTATATGCCTGGTTCGCCTTGATCGGTATTTCCAAGAACCGCATGACATAGTATTCCTCGTCTATCTCGGGCTCGAATGTTGGCCTGAAAAGCTGCATGATATGCGTGTCTCGCAGCTCGATGATTGCCTGCTTCTGCACTTCCCACAAGTCGTCTATCTCGGATGGATGCAGCATGCGTATCAATCTCGCCATCTTTCCGTCAACGAGCAGGTTCGTGTCGTTGTATCCAGTCACGAATCCTCTCCATGTTTCATCAAATGGCTCCTTTTGTATTACCGGATCATGTGCTCTAACACGAGCCTCGACGTACATGTTTTCCACGACAGAATACAAATCAGCCATTGTTATATTCGTCACCGTGCTTTTTCTCGACGTGGTAATGTACGTGTCAACCTCCTTGCGCATCATCATGGATCTCAGGAATTCGTGCTTTATCCCAGCAACTTCCCTGCGATGTATCTTTCGCAAGTCCTTGAATTCTTGCCACTTTGGATGCTTTCTAGCGTGTGATGGAGGATTCTTTATTTTCTTGCCAAATGGATTTACCACCCTTATATCGTAGTCATCTACCAGCTTGATGGAATATCCCTTGGATTCAAATTCGTCAATAATCATTAGCCTCGAGCTCCTGTATGATTACTCGTATTTAAGCTTTCCGTTGGTCCTGTAGAAATTCCATTGTCGGAATAAAACGTGGCAATCTGTCCAAGTAATTCTTTCGATGTTCGCGAAAATTGCACACCTCTCCCGAGCATGGAATTTGGAAGCAGTTCAATTCGTTTTATACCATTATACTTGAAAAACTTCATGGTATGATTCGCGAAATATACATCCGATACTTCTTCCAGCACTACCATGCGAAATCTTGTTTTATCTCGAACACGCAAGCCATCAAGCCATGTATGCATGTTCAGGTACGTGTTCGTTTGTACTTTCTGCATCTTTATATCCACGCTTATGCAGTCAAGCATGCCAGCAATAGACTTTAGATTCTTCCACTTTGGCGATCCGTTGCGTATGAATCCGTTGGTATCTATGTTTACTTTCTTGCCTTTGCTTTTCACGTACTCGATCATGTTTCGCACGGTTCCAAAATCTGATTGTACAAGCACCTCTCCACCGGTGAGCGATACCCAATCCACCATGTCAAGCTTTATGAGTTCCGCCGCTTCCCATGCCTCGTAATCATTTTTCGGGCAATCTTCCAGCTTTATCAGCTTGTCGTTATGGCAGAACGGGCAATCGAGATCGCATCCGCAGAAGAATACTATCGCTGATATGCCATCATCGAACTCTGCCATGCCTTGGTTGCTGACTTTTGATATTCTCACGTTATCACCATCCCATCCTTGTCGTACACTTCTCCACGCCTCTTGGCACGTCTTTCATCGTAGCTCATTTTGCCAAGATCTTTCATCTTGCTTTCAATTTCTGCCAGTTTTTCGGACGTTCCAAGTCTCACGTCTATCAGGAGATCTATCGCCGCCCTTATGGCATCGCTGTTATTAAGGTAATATCCTTCTTCCACGAGCAATTCCAGCATTCTAACATGCTGCTTGCCCAGATACGTGGTTACTATTTTCATGTTTCTCTGCCTGCTGTGCCTCGTCATCAAAAATCCCACGGGTCATATGTATTGAATAGGTTTGCCACGCGTGACGTGGCCAAGTTGTAGTACTCCTCATCCTGTTCCGCTCCCCAGTGCTCGCGTCCAGTTTTCTTGCATGCTATCGCACACGTTCCAGATCCTTCAAAGAAATCGGCAACAACTTGCCCCCTTCTCGTCACGAGACGTACAAGATGCTCGAACAGCGCGATTGGTTTCACGGTTGGATGGGTATTCCTTACCACCTTTCTTTTCGATTTTTTCCACTGTAGTACAGGATTGCCACATCCGCATGTCGTCTTCGGCTTCCTGACACTCTTTCCACATGATGCGCATACAAGTTTCTTGTCCCACACGTCGCCCGAGATGGGGTTGTGGGAGCAGTTTTCCAATCCCATGTCCCTTTCGCTCCTGTCCGGTTTAGGTATATCTATTACTTGGTCATCTTTCCGTATGCCATACATTATATTAAATTTCGGCTTTCCCAATATCTCACCATTTACCACTACCACGTTTGCCGGGAATCTACCTTCCTCCCTGACACCGGTGAACATCTCCTTCTTGTCACCGATACCGGCGTCATCGAAATTAAGCACGTTATCAGGATGGCGTGGCTGGCGGATCACCGTGCGTTTCATGTCATCGATCTCCGGGTTCACCGGTATTCTCGTTTCTCCAACATTTATACCACCTATACCGTCTTCAAGCATGCAGTCTATGGCTGTATCACATGGCTTTGTCGCCCATATAATTGGTTCCCATGCTGGCTTGGCACGACCTACCACCCATCCTTCATGTTCCTGTGCCGCTTGGGAAACAGCCGTGTGTCCATTCGGGTCACTCGTGCTAACAATTCCCGCACGCTTGTCAACAAGAAAGGGGACACTTATTGCCTTGGGAAATCCAGTATGGTAATTCCACATCAGGACATCCTTTATCAAAAATCCTGCCTCTTCCAAGCATCGCATCGGATGGTGCAGTGTTCTCGTGGATGAAAATACAAAGCAACTACCTCCCGTTTTTAGTGTCCGCTGCATTTCTCGTGCAATAGGGGAAAACCAAAAATAGAACTTCTCTCCAGCTTCGTATTCGTTAAGGTTGGCTTTACCATCTGTACCGCGTGCTGAAGGGTAGTCTGTCTGCCGCTTATCCCACAGTTTGTCTGGCTTATCCCAATCGTTATTCAGCCATTCAATCCCGTATGGTGGGTCCGTGACGATAGCGTGGAACGTTTCATGGGGTACGGATTTCACCAACTGGAAGCAGTCGCCATGTAGTATTGTCATATGTATTCCCTTCTTGCATATCTCAGTAACTTTGTAATATTACCACCAATAACTATAAACGGTATGTCCATTCCACATTCAAAAACCTCCAATCCCCTGTACGTGGATCCAATAAGGTTGTTACGGGCATCAACGATGTATTTCATCCTTTCGCCAATCTCCTTCTTGACAACAAATGCCGTGCGGTAATTCAAGAGCAGGAATTCCGGTTGCCTGAAATGCTGCTCGCGGAACTCGTCTATTGCCTCGTCTATCTCATGTACCAAATTCTTAGAAGTACCACGGGTCTGCTGCCGTGCTTCCTGCCTGTGTTTTTTCTCCATTTTCAACCATTCCAATAGGCTCGTAATTCATCACCAACGTTTCTCTTCCAATCTTTGCTTCTGCTCGCAGCTTTTTCGTCTTCTCTATCTCCTCCATGTGCCACCCTTCCTTCTTGAAATACTCTCCTTGATCGATGGACACGAGTATTTTTGCATGCTCCATTTCCCACAATCTTTCCCTCAGGCGGAAAAAATCTTCCTCGCCCCACGGCTTGCCACCATGGATGGATTCATAGACTTCACCACCTTGGAAGTATGGCGGGTCCAAGTAAATGAAAACATTATCACGATCAGCAGACTTCAACAGGTCTATAACGTCAGTGTTTTTAAATGTAACGTATTTTATTCTGGACCATATATCCTCGAATAGGTCTATTTTTGACAAGTATGCTCGTTGGTTTTGCGTAGGCGTGGAAAAGTTCAACCCGTGGAATCCCGTGTGTATGCCAGAATAACTGTGCGTATTCAAGTAAAAGAATGCCAGTGCCATCTCCACGGGATCTTCCAGTTTTTCCAAGTACGGTACACCATGGTTTATCACGTCCTCGAAATGCCCATATACCACCTCACTATCTGGTACATGCATGGCAGCATCCTTCAGTTCCGCGTGTGAATTCTTTAGGACCATCCAGAAATTTATGAGCAGGTCGTTGATGTCGTTGCATATGATTACCTTGAACCGCCCAAGAGGAAGATTGAGCGTCAGCCATGCTCCTCCACCAAATGCTTCTATTACCACGTCACATTCTCGTGGTATGTAGCTGATGATTTTCTCCACCAGCCAGCTCTTTCCACCAAACCATTTTATCGGGCTTCTAATCATCCTTGTACTTCTCCATCAATTCCTTGCATATGTCTATCAGTTCCATTGGTCCTTCCCCGCATGAGTACATGTGTGATAATGCCACGGACAGGTTTCTTCTTTCATCATCATCAATCCTATCTACCAGCTCGTTGAATATCCTGTAGCATTTCGTCTCGTTGTACCAGCAATGTCCCTTCTGTGATAAAATGTATAGCAGCTCGTGCGTGGATTTATCCTTGATCATTTTTCATTACCCTTCCTTTCACCCGGGCCGTGGTACATGGGCTCGCATGCTGTTTCCAGCAGTCTCGCCACCGTGCTGTTTATGAAGAATCCGGGCATGTACAGAATGCCGTGGTTTGGTTTGCCTCCTTGTCTCCATTTCATCGTGGCAAGTTCTTGCTTGAAATCATCGAACCATCTCAGGAAGTACCACTTCCATCGCGGCATGAATCTAGGCCTCGTGTAATGATCCACCATGCGTGGTACGTGTGGAGGTACACGGTGTTCCTTTATCATTGTTGCCGTTTTCTTGGTCATCCATATATTTGAAGGGGCAAGATCACCGAAATTCTTGATGTTCTTGAACGCATCTTCAAGATCCTTTTGTATATCATTCAATATTTTTTCCACATCACTCGTGGCGCGTCATCATCTTTACTTGTTCGCAGTTTCCTTCTCATGGCAAGGATGTCGTTGAACAGGAACATGCACCAGACTCCAAGCTGTGGCCAGTTTCCAGTCATGGAAAAATAAATGATTCCTGCCACTGCTGCTATTGTATATATGATCCATCCTCGCATGTTATCAGCCTTGCATGCCAGCGTGAGTGAACCAAGTACTGCCATCACGCAGGCTATCCAGTTGAATATTTCAACTATCATCGTTTTCCAACTCGTGTATGCGCTTTTCCATTCTAAATATTTCTCTCATTGCCATTTCCAAATTTTCCATTGTTGATGCCATTACTCGTGTCATTTTTGATAAAACGGATTTGTTTGTATCGTTCATGGATATTTCTATGCCAAACTTGTCAGAGATCGCATCTATTATGTCTTCCTGACCATCCTCTACTCGCAGCTCGCTTATCTCGTTCTCTATTTCCTTTTCCCATTCTTCCTTGTACACGTCGGTCATCCTGCACATGGTTGGATCGGCATCGTTCTCGTATGGCGACCCGACGGGATGTAGCAATAACTCGAAAAAATCTCCATGCTTCATGATTTCCTCGTGCAGGTATCTAAACTTGCCATCTTCCATCAGTTCCCACACGTGGTGATCGAGGATGGTTCGTATTCCTTGGCGGATAGATACGTTACATTCATAGTCAAGCTGGTTAGCGGTGATTATTTCTATAAATTCTGGACGATCACATGGTGACAAGAACGGATCACTACCGGCCTGTTTTAACATGCTCCTCGCATAGCTGCATTGCTTCGTACTGGAACATACGAATCGTATCCTCGTGCCAGTGTTTGCCACTTCTATGGCATCGTTCATCGCCGCGGTTGTCCTTCCGCTATTCCTGCTATAATTGATCAACGAATCCACATCCTCTATGACCATATTCCGTCTCGTTCACCGCTAGCACGCCACGCTGCCTCCTGTCATCGAACGTCACGTGGTGTACAGGGCACATGGCGTTACCAATCCACAGCGAGATCCTGATATTACCCAATGATAACCTTTTGGTCCTGCCATTGAAAACGAAGCATATAATCTCGTCATCGTGTGCATGGAGATCACCAAGCTCCGGGTACAGGTCTATCAGGCGTATCACGTCACCCGTCATCGTCATCCTCCTCGTCTTCATCATCCATGATAACCCTTGCACTGTGTCCACGTACTGGACTTGGATCGTATTGCGAATCCATGATACAAATCCTCGATCCATTGTGCATGCGGATGGCTGGCGCCGACAGGCTCCATGAGAAAAAGTGCATTGGTTGCAACCTGCGTGATTCTGTTTCCCGTTCACGCATTTCTTCCTGCCTAGGTGTCACCAGCGCATGTTCGAGTGCGTCTACAAGATCATCATGCGCATCCTCCACTACCTCGGGATCACATTGTTCACAGGTAGGCGGATCGATGAACCGCTCTCCAGCAATACAATTGATGGTATCTGCCTCGATGCGTCTTTCTATTGCTCTCGTTGCCTCCTCCATGGCACGAGATGTGGGAAGAATTGGTGCATGCGCATCTTCCCAGTGTTGTGGTTCCATTGCGAATCCCATGTGCATTATCCTGTCGCAAAATCGTAGCAAGAACACGTTGTCACCAATATCACGGGAAACCTCTGGACCTTGCGGGTACAGGTCAGTTAGCCTGACGAATCCTTTATCTTCCTCTTGCTTGTTGTAATTGGTTCTTGGATTGTTCTGACAACCCGGCGTATCGCATATTGCCAAGATTGAATCGGTGTCCTCGTAAACGCTGCGCATTATCCTGTCGCAAAACCTGCATCTAATCATCCCATAGCACCTCCAGCAATTTCAGCGCTTTCATTCCAAATGCCGTGTATCGTTTTTGATCTTGGTATTCTCCTTGGACCCTTTGCCATTCTCCTTTCAACCTTTCCACTGCTGCTACTTTCTTGTGCGCATTTTTGCCCAAGAGTGTGGCTATTGATTCTATGGCAGACTCGAACCTGCTTATTCGACAATCCACATATATTCTCCAATCTATAGTGGGCACTCCTGCTAAGTCTGGTATACATGGAGGTGGTTCGACATTATCTACCGAACCGAGCTTTTTTGTCGAGTCGTCTTGGAGGTATTTTTTTCCTGCTTGTTTGTCTCGTGGCATCGTGTCCCCATCTCGTAAAACTGCATTTTATCGTTCAATTACACCCGGTAGCGGCGAAGTTAGGTAGGGGACTTTTTGTCCTTGAACCCGTCTGGATCACCGAGCAACCCACCTTCTGGATTTATCGTGAGCATTGCCTTTGTCATGTTAGCAACTGCACGTTCCATGCGCTTCAGATTCCACGTGTACGGGTCTTTCTTTACCAATTCATACTCAAGCGCCTCGCCGGGGTTCATTCCACTAAGGGAAATAAACATATCGACTGCTATGATGCAATCCGCGGCAACTGCACCAATATCCGTATTCTTATCTATTTTCTCGTGTATTACAGGCCTGTAATAGAAGCTGTTGGTTATTGGCTCACCGAGCACGATGATTGGAATTTCCCACGCATCAGCAAGGCCGCACTCCCATGCCTTTCCTTGCGTTGGATCTGGCCCGTTGACGAGTACAAAATATTTTGCCTTCTTTATCGCTTCTCTTACCTGTATATTGCTCCACAGCATGTCCCTGTCATTCGTCCAGTCATGTGTTATATGTATGCCTCTATCCCACAGGTACTGGATGACTTCTGATACCAAGTCCTTGTCCTTCCAACTACCACTCACGAACGCGGTTATTCTTCCCGGATCAGGTTCTTCCATTTGTAGCATTTTGTACACCTCTTAGAATTCCCAAGGGTCGTATGTCCTGACATCTTCCAGCACATCCCAATATGACGTATCAAATCTTGCGAGTAACTCATTCGCAGCTGCCGCAGCAGCCTTGTCTTCCAATTCATCGTAATCAAATACCAATCCAGCTTCCTTTATTTCAGGCAACATCCTCTCATCGAATGCTATGACATCTCCAAGCTGAGGATTGACTTTTCTCCCTTTTATCTTGGGCGGGCAATATTTAAGCCTGCCGATAAACGCACGTGCTCCAAGGCCATATCCAGCATTGAAATACTGGTTAGCAAGCGTGTATGCTTTCCACGTTTCCCCGTTTTTCGAGTACTTGCTAAGTGGTCTTTTCAACGGCAATACCTTGCACAGGTACATTGGCTCGTAGTTATTGAACTCCTCGTGTATCTTCATGATGTATTGTATGGCATCATCAAGCGTGCCACCCTTTAGGATTATTGCGCCCAAGGCATCTTGAATATCATCTGTACAGAGTGATGTTGACCTGCTAACACGCTTCAATCCTTTCCACATGAGAACAGGGTGATCGAACTTCACCCCTTCACGAACCAGCACGGCCTTGACGTAGTGCTTTTTAGTATGGATATAAAAATATCCACTAATATCTTCAACGTCCATGTTGAACGTGTTGCGGTCGAAGTTGAACTCCTGCTGTGCATGCTCCCACACGTGCTTGTTTAGCATGTTACACAACGTGTCGGCTTCCACGGAGTACCATCTTTCTCTCCCGTTGTCCAAAACCTCACGCTTCAGGTCCAGTTTCTTCTTGAGCTTGATAAAGACACTATCAGTATCACCACCAACAATGGTATATTCAAGATCTTCTTCCATGTATCGTATGCATTCCCGGATAAGTGTTTGTGCGACAAGCGTGAACGTATTAAATATTGGAAGCATGTATAACCTATCCGCCATCATTCCAGTGATACCAAACCGCGCATTGGTTAGACCCTTGAATGAAAACTGGAGTAAATCATATACCTTGTACATCCAATCATTCTTATCACCAACCTCAGCAAGCCTATCCTTGGCAAGCTTCTGCATTTCCTTTCTCTTTCGCAGCAATTCCTCGAAAGCAATCGTATTCTTTGCCGTTGGTGTCTTCAAGAAGAATCCAGATGGTGTCCTGTTCAAATCATTCCAATCATGCGCAACTTCTTTCCATTCTATCAGCTCGTTCTTGAAATACTCGTGGAGATCATACACGTTATTCCCCACGGCAGCACGCGCCTTTCGCATTTCTTCCTCCCAATCCTCGATTTCCCGCCTGAGAAAGGGGCGAAGTTCCACCACTTCTATTCCCATGTTCGGAATGCGTATCCTGACACCTTCTGCATCGCCATAAATATCAGTGTCGGCCTTCTTGAACCGGAGCTTCTTGACGTTAACGAATGTTTCTGGACCACAGTTGGCAGCCATGGCGGAATTTGGATAGAACTTGTTGAAGTCTATCACCACGACGCCTTCATGCAATCCTATGATTGGTACAGGTACGTATCCACCTTTCTTTTCCACTTCTATTCCTATGTGGTTGGTAATCCAGTCACGTCTCCACCTTATACCATGCTCGTGTTCTTCCGTTTTTATCTTGTGTCCCGTGGCAATATCCCTTACCTTTTGCCACTTAGTGTCCAAGAAATACAAGTCCTTGTACAGGCGAAGGTTGATTTGGTCGTGCAGCTTTGATGCGAACTGGTAATCTTCCCACACTGTGCCAGACATCATGGCCCTATTGTATCCATCCTCGCTCATGTTAAACATGACATCCAGCGCGAACGTGCCCTCCACATCACCCGTACAATAATATCGCTCGTGATATGGATCTTCCAGCCACTGTTCCCATACGTGCCCTATATGTTTTACCTTCCCTATACCCAAGTAATTGTACATTAACGTGTCAAGCTTCTTGTTCTTTATCCAGTAGTCTTTCCACGTTATATCAAAAAACTCGGCAGAATGCCACAAATCGAACTGCGTCACCAGCTTTATGTTAACGAAGAATTCCTCCCATCCTTTCCTGAATTGCTTGTACGCCGATCCCATGGGGCTCAACCTGTTTACTGGCTTCTTGAGATGCTCGGCCCTTAGAAAGAAATACGGCATGTCGAACCCGTTTATCCAGTGCTTGTCATCACCCTTGCCATGTATACCACCAGCCGAATTATAACCAAGCAAGCATCCAGGTGATACCACGTGCAGGTACTCGATGATAGCATCGAACATGGTGCTTTCATCCAAGAACCCGTTTACTTCACTGGTATATTTTTCAGGAATGTTTATCTTGTTGCGGATTTTCTCGTCAATCCTGCTGATGTAATCCTCCATGTCGTGTACTTCCTTCCTGAGCAGGGGATGCCATGTAAACGCGACATATTTCTGGTATTTAAACTCATAAAATACCACGGTTATCATCCTGCTACGTTTCCAATCATGGTTTTTATCCAGCTGCGAGCCCCTGAATTCACCATACTCGTTCTTGAGCTCGCTCATGTCCCATTCCGTGTCCCAGTACACCTTTGTTTTCTGGGCAAAGAACCGCTCGCTATCTGGTAATGGCTTGACGTGATCCGTGTGAACATGCGCATGCACCTTGAATGCGGGATGATGATATGCTATTTTATCATGCTCCAAGTATGCATCATCATACTGGAAATACCCGTTAAAGAACCCGAGCTGCGTGAGGCATTTCTTGAAGTACTTGATGTCCCCTTGGTACGAGTGCGACGTGTAATTGCGAAGCGCATCCTGTCCCGTTCCTATATCGCTTGGCAATTTCGTCCTCACTTCCATGACGGGCTCACCGAGTGGTGAATCAGGTCCGCGCCAGTAATCCACTATCCTCGGGTCATCCTTTATGAGCCAGAATTCCTCGTATGGAACACCAAAAGAAGGATAGATGCCTTCTCCATGTATGACAACATAGTGCCTACTCCCATCTCGGGCGTATCCAGTAATGTGTAGCACTGCCTCGCCGATCTCTTCCGAGTAATCGGCGTTCTCTATTTGGATAGGAACGTATCCCATGGAGTACCTTTCCTCGCTTCTCGCATCGTTACCTGTTTCCATTCTCCTCCAGTAACAAAATATATTTCTATGTGGAGATCTGGATGTCTTTCCATAAATTCCACTGCTATTTCTACTGGTCCCGCATACTTGTCCTTGCTATCAACCACGCAATAACAAGATTGGGCCTTCTCCACGATTCTTTTTGCCCTATCAGCATACGCTGCACGAGCTCGCATGAGTGCTCGCTGGAGATGAAACCGCATCTTGCGACACCTGTATTTCTTTATCATTTCTTCGAGCACGGGGTTCGTGCGGTCAATGAAGAACGCGCACCTCCTATTGGCACTAATGATTTTCTCGTATAATGGCCGGATCTTCTCGTGATCCAGCGTTGTCGATGTTGATAGGCATATTGTTCGCATGTACACTCACCTAATCCGCACCCTTTACCATTACAAGCTCGCGAGTCATCTTGTTCATGCTGTATCGCCTGCCACATGCTACGCACTCGAACAAGTGATCACTTGGAGGATGCAATAATTCCATGTCAATCCCGCATTCGGGGCATTCAACTTGTATCATTTCATCACACCTTCATCGGTTCAGATGCTCCCTTGCCACCTTTTGACTTGTAGAAAGCCTCGGCTTCTTCCTTGCTGGCAAAATCTATCCGCTCGAAGCAATCTGACATGCCCCAAGCAGCACCGCATCGAACACATTTCTTTGGTTCCCAATTTTTACAACCGAATAATCCCATGTTTATCACCATTTTAAAGTTGCAGGGGGTGGAGTTGCACCACCGATCTCAAGGTCTCTCTCCGCCACTCAATCGGCATCATTATCCAATGAGCTGCCGATCATTCGTGCCACGAAGTTCCCAACCTGTGGGCCGGACGTGGAAGCGGTTATGAGCCTCGCGGGTTATCTGCTTCCCTACCCTGCATTGGTTTTAATGGTGGTAATTTCACTGGTTTTAGTGGCGGCCGCTTTTCTCGTAGTGTCATGTCCACCACTTCCTTGTCGGTAATGACCTTGGAAAGTTTCATTCCATCTGGTATAGTTATGGTTAATTCAACGTTCGTGCTTTTTTCCACGGTCATGCCAGACATGACCTGTTCCTTTGAAAGTGTCTTCTGCTTGAAGACCAGCATTACTTTTACCATGCTATCCAGCCATCAAAAGTAGCGTGGGAAATGTTTGCGGGATGAAGCTTACAATCCAAATGGATAAAGGGTGTGTGATTTTGATGGTTTCTGGTGCATGCCCTATGTGGGCGCCCCTTTTATTTATTCTCCTCGGGGCGTTGGAGATGTTCAACTCTTGGTCTCTTTCTTTGGTTCTAGCCCCGCGTCGTGGGGAACCAAGTAATGAAGATCCATCTTGCTGCTAAAGCTCCTGATCCAAACCATGTATCCATTTCCAAACTTGCCAAAGTATAGTTCCATTGGCTGCTTTGATGGTATGTTCTGTATCACCGCGTAGAACCCGTGGTAGTAGTTGCTGACTATGTCTTCTGCACCTTCCTCGGCTGGCATCCATTTTCCATCCTTGAATTCCTGTCTCACGCTTGCGAATAGTTGCCGCTTTCCTTTCTTCGTGGAAGATATATTTCCAAGATTGAACAGCACTTCTCCATTGGATATTGTCATGGTGACCACTTTTTGCTTGACAAAATCCTTCATGTCCTTGGCAATCTCCGCGAGGTCATCCGGGTCAGCTATAAGCTTGTGCTGCCAGTGAAAACTTTTTCCGCTCTTTGCCGATGTCGATAGCACGTTCTTTGCTTCGTCGTCCCACACATGTGGTATGTTTGTTGTCCTTTCCAGTGACGTCACGTCCTTCTTTCCCTGCGTCGGGAAGGAGAACGCGGTCTTTGTCCCCATTCTCTGAATGGTTATCCCGTTGTACTCGTCTGGATACAAGACTGAAATCCTGTCACCTTTACCACCGCCACACCTGTCCATTGCCTTGACGAAGTTTCCGGTATCGGTGACGTATATCTCACCTTCTTCGACTATCTCCACGTCTTTCAGCACGTGCTGTGCTATTACCTTGTGTGACTTGGTATCCGTGGCATTACAATACACGGCATCTTCCTTCACGTCGAGCACAAAATCGTTGAAGAGAGTGCCGCTCTTTACCTTGTCACTATCCACGCTGGTAATACCTTCGCACTTGATAGCATTGACAAAGGTTTCCAGCGTATTCTTATCCGTGTTAAACCGTGGCATTTATTTTACCTCGTACATTGTTTTTGGCGATCCGCGCCCTGCTTGTGGCAACTTGAATGACTTGACAATTCCCAATCTTTCCAGCTTCTTTGCATGATTTTGGAAAGTTGTTGCTGGCATTCCATATTGTGGCGCATCGCTCTTACATACTGGCCCATAAGTGGAAATAATATCCAGCGCAATCGCATCATTCTCGTTCAACGGGCTTACCATAAATCATCATCAGTTTTTCCTTCTTCCAATTCACCTAAGATGGAAGGACCGAGATCATTCAAGATTTCCATCATCGCGAGACGGTGGTTGTAATGGTACGGCACGTAACACTTGTGCTCCTGTTTCCAGTCGTTGCCTATCCTGTCAAACGATTTCACGCCGGGATGCTCCCACTTTCCCCAGTCCCATCTCAGGCAGTGCTCGTACTCACCTGTTTCCAAGTTGAACCTGTCGCGGAAGGAATATCCTTGGTCGATCCTGAATGCCGTGCGAGCTACTTCCTGCGTCTTCGTTGGAGGCTTGAAGATTTGATTGCCATTTTCATCGAGGACTGGTTTCTTCGTGTTCTTGTCCAACACGACGCGGTATTCCTCTTCAACATCCTCTTCCTTGATGGTACTGATGCACCATCCTTGGAACGATTTCAACTTGATGAGCGAATTGTGCCACCACTTGTTGCGGTACTGGTAAAAGGAACGCCAGAATGGATCGTTCTCCGTATCCTGCTTTCCTTTCGCAGGACTCATGCTCGTCTTCACCGTTTTCTTGAACACCACGTCGGAGAGATCATCAAGTGCTTTCTTGTAGTCGCTTGCCGAATCGAAGAATATCATGACGTTTTCCCCGAACGTGTCCACGGCTTTCCAGATTGCAGCTTCTATGTTCTGGCGTTGAGCATCTATCTCCAATGCGTTGAGCGTCACGGCCTTGCCATCCTTCATCCCTTCAACTTTTCGTTGAAGTGGCGTGGGCACGTGCTTGATCTTCTTGCGGAGTTTCCCACACAATTGCTTCATCTTTCCACGTCGAAGATTCGCCTTTATATCACACTCGGTATCTATGGCAATGATGTACTCTATTTCTGGAAGTACACCTTGGTCCATTACCTCGATGGCATGATCAAGGTTCATCGCTCGCAGCTGGCTCTTGTACTCGGAGTTGAAGTACCCCCATAGCAACCCGTTCAGCGTCTTGCCAAACTTCTGCTTGCCACGGAACGTGACGTTAATACCTTCCGCTGCATCGATATAGTTTCCTTCCTCGTCCGTGATTGGCTGGAATTCTATGGGGCGTGTCATGACTTGTGTGTTTACGTATGCTTGTTCACTGGCATTCATCTCTGGGTTTTTCGCCTTTGTACTTGGCGCGGTCCCGCTCGCAAACACGCTTTTTCCCATTACACGCGCACCTCGTTCTCCGCGTCCTCGTCCACTACATCAACTTCTTCCACGTCATCATCCTCTCCATCACCTTCGTCATGTTCCATGAGGATGAGCATGTTGATGAGGCCTATGTTGATGCTTGCTTTCGTGCCTGTTTTGTCTTCTTCCCATTCACCGGTTGCCGGGTTTTTCCATTTCTTACCCTTCTTGCTCGTGAACCAGATAAGTGCATCCGCGGCACCTGCAAAAGGGAGTTCCGAGAATATGGATGGGAGAAATGCTGAAAAACGAGTCTTCTGGAGAGAGTTGTCCTTGATGGATATTTTGATCGAATTACCGTCTTCTGGTTGCGCTTGTGCCATGATAGTGCATTCCATCATACCAACACGATCATAACTCTTATAGGCATCGCCACTGGAATTATAGATCGTTTGTATCTTCTCATGCCATTCACGCAGATGTTCAAGATCGCATATTCCAAATGGTGGCGGGAGATCACCTTCCCATTGTGTCGGGACAGCAATGCCACCATCAAATGGATCACCGGTGAAGTCTGGCTCGTATGCCCACTCATATCCCTTCTCGTACATGTCGAATTCCTCTATTTCCTTGCCCTTGAGTGGTTTCACGGCCCACTTGTCACGAGTCACCCTTATTTCCCAGTGCTCGCCAGATGATTTGTCCTCGTTGAATTCCGCCTTGAAATGTACAGGATGTAACCACAAGCCTCTGGATCCAAAGTAATCAATTATGTTTCCCTTGTTGTTTGGATCAGCGGCATCACCGTACACTTTTATTTGCGCGATATGTGGCATTGCCTGATCTCCTCTCCATATTAGAGCATATATCGTCACGCCCCAATTTGGCAAGAGAACGTTCGTGTGGTTCCAGTTTTCCCTGCGTTCTTCCACTGGTTTCTTCTTGTCAGCAGACAAGTACTTGTCGGTATCAAGAGGTATCACTGGATCACCGGGTGTCCATAGTTCGTATCCCGGTACAGTCTTGGCCTCGTCAAGCCATTTCCGAACCTCGAAGTTGACAGGCTTGGCACTCGTTTTTACCAGCCTGCCATTGCCAAGAATCTTACGCACCGGGATGCGTATTTCCCTGACATTATCACCTTCTCCACGAGCCTCCTTGATGCTTGCTATCTTCCTTTCTTTGGCCATTTGCATCACATCGGCTTGGCTTCCTTTCGCAGCAGCTTCGAGCACCTTGTTGTAATCTTCCTCGGTCCAATTTTTGGGTCTACCACCGGGTCCTAGGAAGACGGCCAGCATGCGCTCAAGATTTCCAATTCCTGTGTACTTTATATTGGCAGCAGATTTGGCCCTGTTAAGGATGAATACCTTGGGCTTTGTTTCAAACTTGGGTCGTTTGGAGAACTCCTCGTACTTGTCTTGGATGGTTGTCATGACATCCTCGACATCATCCAGCTCGAATCGTTCCACCATGGTTTCAGCCCATGGTTTAATTTTCTCCAAATCTGCTTTAGAGAGTTTCCTGCTTACCATGTCGCTTACCTCTGTTTCCATCGATTAAAAAATTCTCGACGGTAATTAGATCATTACCTTATACATATTTAAACTTTGTGTGATCGAAAGATATTTAAATACTACATTACAATAGATCTACTGTAATCCTAACTACTTAGGAGAAGTGAATTCTATGGACAAGGCCAAGGCGATCAAGAAATACGTGCTCCAAAACAGATGGAGCATGCAAGAAATATGCCATATGGTCGGTGTCACCATGGCAGAAGCCGCCGAGTTATACAAGGGATATACTGGCAAAGACCTTCCACCGGGCATGTTCGTGGTTGGTCACGATGACACGATAAATACCATACAACTGGCAATAAAGCAACACAAGCACGTTCTTCTACATGGCGAGCCGGGTATTGGCAAGACAGCATCGGCAACGTTTGCCATAAGAGAAGCTGGAAAAATAATGCGGAAGATAAATCTCTCCGACAAGCGAACTGGCACGTTACTTGCCAATACGTTGTTTGGTGCCCACAGGACACCATCAGACGTGGTATTTCTTTTTGATGAGGCGGACAATTTTCACTGGAGAAGCCACGTGTACTTTAAAAAAGTCCTTGATGAATCGCAGGTATCCATCATCATGACCTGCAACAACGTTAGCAAGATACCAAAAACCATCATGTCCATGCTCAAGAAGGAAGGGAAGATAATCAAGATGTACCCGCCAAGCATTGATGATTTCAGGCAATTCATGGAGCAATCATTCCCGGACAGGGTACATGAAGTTCCAAAGCTGTACGACGAGGATTTCCGCGTCGTCATCAGGAGATTGCTACACGGGTACTCCGGCACGTACATGAAGGAGATCGAGATCACCGCCGAAGGGGTGGCTGGTGCGGTTTTCGGAGATAGGAACGTGAAACGCAGGCTCGGGAGGATAATGAAATCGAAAGATCCTCTCGCATGGGTGACCACATGGTTGGATTACAATTGCGCAAGATTTTTCAGGAAACCAGAAGAGTTATCTGATTTCTTGCGAAAGCTTGCCAAGATAGATAGATGGGTATACCGTACTAATAAACAATTTCTAGCGACGATGTTCGCCGCGCTACCTTCTCCCGGCAGGAGATCCGCGTTGAAATTTCCAGCTGCGCTGTTTAACTCGCAGCGTAAGCACAAGAAAGAAGACGTGGAAGAGATAAAGAAAGTTACTCCTGCTCCAGTTGCCAAGAAGAAGGAAGTTGTAGTCGGTAGCACGTCGGTGGATCCATTTGATTTCTAGGTGGATAAAATGGTAACAAGAACAAACGAAGAAAAAGAAATCGAACAATCTGGCAGTTCCCCGCAATCCATGGAAGTGAAAATCGTCGGGCTTGATGGATGGGAACCGTGGGAAAAGGCAAGGGAGTACGCGAACGTTTGCAGGAACGCGCACAACCTTAAGTCCATGACAAAGGTGGAAGAAGAACGAAACGCCTTGATATTTTCCTTGAACGAGGAAGCAAAGAATGGATGGGTATATGCTGGTTACATAGCACCGCATGGGACTGTATTCGTGCGGCATACTGACAATCCAAAATATCCAACACTTGAGGAACTATTCGCAGGCGAAGAAACCAACGAGGAATGGAAAAAACGAGTAAAAGAACTGGAAGAGGAATAAGATGACTATAGTGGATGATATTAGGCCACGCACGTTTGACGAAATACAAGGCCAAGAACTCGTCAAGGAACCAATGCTGCGATGGCTTGAGAGAGAAGATTTTCCGCACATGATCATGGTGGGACCACCCGGTTCCGGGAAAACCACGAGTGCGCTTGTCTTCGCATCTCATTTTTTTGCCAATAAAGATGGTCCATTTAATGTATGGGATGTGGGACACCCGGACCTCCTTATCAAGAATGCTAGCGACGAACGCGGAATTGATGTCGTGCGTGGAGAAATAAAGGATTTTGCCAGAGCACAACCAACATCTGCAAAGTACAGGATAATTATCTTGGATGAAGGTGACAAGCTTACCAAGGATGCACAAGACGCTCTCCGTGCAATCGTGGAAGATAATAGTGACAAGTGCCGTTTCATCTTCTTGGGCAACGACGAATCTTACATCGATGCCATAAAAAGCAGGTGTGCAATTTTCCGTTTCGAGGCGCTGCCAGATGACGTGGCCGCTGGATACTTCAAAACTCAAGCCGACGCGCTCGGCGTCCAGATTAGTGTCGAATTATGCCACAAAATCGCGGCATATTATGAAGGTGATATTCGCAAGATGTTCAACGACTGCCTAGAAAAGCTGATCGGGATAAAGCACGAGGTCACTGGAAGTGATCTGGATTTGTCCTCGTCAACCAAGGCAATCGCCATCAAAATACTGGCAGAGATAAGCGCCGAGAAGGATGCTGTCAAGGGATACTATGCAGCACGGAAATATTTCACGTCGCAGCACGGGAAGCAAAAATTCAACATACGCCGGTTCCTCAAGGATCTACACGAGTTGCTTGGACCCATGGCATTCGATCTAGCGGAATTGTTCGCAGAAGTGGATATGAATATAGCCATGGGCGGAGACCGTGATATTCAAGTCGGAGCAATTCTATCGAGGTTGGCGATATGTCAGAACACGCAACAATAAAAACCATAACAGATGCAAAAGGCTGGGGGAAAATCCTGAGCAATCGCAATCGTGTCAAGATGCTCATGGAGCTCTCCAAGTCTCCCCTTTCCAAGGGGAAAATAGCGGATTTACTCGGGGTGACGTATCCAACGGTGAACAACTACGTCACGGATCTCGTGAATCTCGGTATTGCCATGGAATACAGCACGATAAAAGATGGATACCAGATACACATCGTGAAGTTGAAAAATGCTGGCGTGATACTCACCTTCAAAAACATGGAAGAAGGTTGGAATGATGAGTGAAAAACTGGTAAAAGCATTGAAAAAATTGGAAAAATCAATAGATAGGCAAGGAAACCTCCTTACTACCTTGGAAAAGAAGGTAGATACACTTGCTCACATGGACATGGTGCTCGAATACTTGATTCTATCATCAATAGCAGACAAGACGGAGCAAGCTTCCAACATGGCAGCAGCATCGGTACACAGGTTGGAAGAATTAAAAGCAATTCCAGAAAACGAGAGCAAGATAACGGAAATAGAGAACGAGATGAAAAAGCACGAGCAGAACAGCCTGCAGTTCGCATTCTTGTGGCAGAATGCCATCGCGGCATTGCAGGAATGCGATAAGCATGTAATGCCATGGTTATACCAGCGGTATCCGATATTATCGAGAACACCACAACAAGCCACGCAACAAGCGTCGCAAGAGATGAAATGTTCTATATGTGGTAAACCGACCGCCATGGTGGCAAATGGCAAGCCGACATGCGCGGAACATTACGCACAAGTGATGGGCAACCCACATGAAAAAACAATGGAAGATCTCAAGAAAGAACGCCTGAGAAAGATGGAGGAAGAATCCGAGGATGGAGACCCAAGTTTACATGGATAAATACGAGGAATGATGGCATGGACAACTTGGATTTTGATGACGCCGTTACCAATTATGGCGTTCATACTATTTATTCCTATCCTGCCCGGTTCGTGCCACAAATTCCGCGGTATTTCATCAACAAGTACAATCCGGAGATAGTGCTCGACTGTTTTGGTGGATCGGGAACAACAGTGGTAGAAGCGAAGCTCGCGGGATGCCATGGTATCCACATGGACATCATGCCCGCTAGTTTCATGCTTGCGAGAGTAAAGACACACGAATTTACCAAGCGTGACTTCCATTTTGGACAGGTGGCGATAAACGAGCAATTAGAACACCCGAGAACAGGTCCCCTACCTGAAAACATACGCCGGGTGATTGCGAGGAACGGCGATCCCGAGTATTTCTTCCCGGTCCCCATACAGCACCAGATCGAAGCTGTCAGGAAAGCAATCCAAAGAGCTCGTGGAGATATATACATGAAGGACTTTTTCCGCCTGTGTGCGGCGCAGTGTTTACGAAGATGCTCGTATGCCAAGATAGGAGAAATTGATTGGCAGCGACCAAAAGATCCACATTACAACACCGATTTCATTGGCGAGTTTCGACAAAAATTAGAGACCACGATGCGCAATTTCGTCGAATTCTACCAGCAACACCCGGCATATCTCAATGGCAAGAAGCCTACCATCATCAATACCAAGAAAAAAAGGCTCGGGGAACCATACGACTTGGTGGTAACATCACCCCCCTACGGCAGTCTCAAGGTGGTAAACTACCCCGGGATCCACGAGTTCACGCATGCCATTTTTTCCCCCGGTGATCCTCCCGTGCCAAGCGATTTCATACAGACCACCGCACAACTCAATATCTACTTTACCAAGATTGCACCGTACTTGAGAGAAGGCGGGCATATTATCGTGGTCGTGGCACCATCAAAGGATGATAACTGGGCAAATAACACGATAGATATAATGGATAATATTGGCCTTCGTCTGGTTGACAAGGGACAAAGAGTAATCAAGGCCACGAAAAAATACGTGGCAAGAGGAATAAAGAAGGAGTGGGTGCTTGACTTTGCCAGATGAAACAATTGAAGAATCCGTGAAATCCTCCATGGAAAAGAATTTCAGGGAAGCGGACACGTGCCTGACATGCCGGCATTTAAGACTCATCACAGATTATAGAATACAGGAGTATTGTATCAAGCATCCGAAATTTAAAATACGCGGCAATACGATATGTGATGACCATGCACGATAACTGGAAAAAAGCAAACTTTATACAAAAGCTGGTAATATGTCACGAATGCGGCGAGAGTGCCATGACACCTCGCATGCACAACGAGTTTGACAACATGTGGATATGCAACGCGTGTGGTGCCACGAAAACAGGTGGCAGTGGTGGTGCCACAATATACTACAACAAGAAGCACGAATTCATGCGAAAAATTGGTGGACTCCATGCCGATATTGGAACTCGGGATGATTGACGAGCACATTGAAAAAATAGTTGCCAAGAGAGAAGCATGTGACCACGATTACCACGTCACCATCACGATCATGGTAAAATGCCCGAAGTGTGGCAAGATACGGGACACGATAATGGTAACGGAAAAAGAAGGTGGATAAATGATACAAAGAACGAAGGAAGATGTCGAAAGGGACGTGAAGAAGAGAAAATTGGTGACTGGTATATATGACGCCATTACGGGCGAGGAGAACTGGAACATGATCATCGAGGTCCTTTCGGACATACTACACACGGAAATAAAAAGATTCAACAAGGAGTACGAGAGAAAATGAAATTGGTTAGTGTACATGTTCCGGAAGAAATGTACAAGAATCTGGAAAAACGAAGGAAGGTGCTCGATGAAACCATGTCTGGCATGGCGCACCGCCTGTTTACGCTTGAATTGATGCACGAACCAAAGCCTCCGAAGGCCCGAGAAGGGTGGGAAAAACGAAAGAAGAAGGCAAACGACTGGCAGCTTGCCGTGATGGAAGGACTTGATGAATCGGACAGGTACAGGATGAGGCATGAGCACGAGGCAGCGTTGCTACGCGAGATGGAAACCGACTTCGAGGAATGCGTGGAACCAACGTACTGTGAGTGGTGCGGGCAACGTGCCGATGAAACGAGGATGCGTGTGATGGATTCGGTCCTGCGTCGGATCTGCCGCAAGTGTGACGAGGACCCTCGTCGCATCGATGTTGATGATACCATGCTGAATATCGGATTTAAGCCTGCGAGATGTTGTGCGAATTGCATGGAACCACATCCGGATGGAAAAGGAGGTGCGTATTGCCACAAGGTGTTAAAAATACAGCCGGGAACCGTGTGCGATCATTTCAGGTGGTCATATATTGGAATGGATCCCGTATTGTTGGATGCAGTTGGCGCTGTGGATGTAAAAGCAAAAATAAGGAGATTCCTCCAAGAAGTAGAAATACAATTTCCAGTAGTACCAGAAGAAGAAAAAGATAAGTGGTTCCTAATTTTCAAAAAGAGCATGCAGGAATTATGGAAAATGGTGGCCTCTAACGAGACCTAATTTTTCTTTTTTACCATCATTTTAATGCTTCCTTGATCCATCGTTCCATTTCTTCCTGCGCTCCAAGTTGGTCATGTTTCCATTCAAATACCTTGAATGTTGGATATGATTGTGTTAGTGTATTTGTTCTTGGATCATATTCTCCGATCACGTATCCACGTACTGTTAGCCACATCAAGACTGGATTAATATCCTTCAAGTTGTGGATGCGTCCAAGCACGAATACCCATGCCGCATTGGTGGCATTATCGATTCCTTCAGCACGCACCATCAGTCTCGTTTTTATCGGGATCTGGGTGTCCGTGTCGAAGCATGCTTCTATCTCGTAGTCTTCCATTCTTCAGCAAGCCTCCATTCCATGTTTAATAAAGTTCGCATTATTGATTTCCACAATCCATTCCTGCACCTGTTTTCCTGCCACGACTTTTTGGTCATTCCCATGCCTCCTTCCTGCTTTCTTTCTCCGCTATCATGCGGTCGAACCGGTCATCATTCTCGATTGGCTTGGTAGGTAATTTTTCACGCCATATACCCGTGCTATGGCATTTTGGACACGCATCGAACTCTGCTGGTGGTCCGTGATGCTCCGGTATGCTCAATATATACGGATGCTTGAACCTGTGACCACAATCAAGGCATATGTATCCATTTTTCTCCAATCTTTCAAGGGTTCGTGGCAATGATTCTGGCAGAACCCATCTATCCACGTGCCATTTTTTAGCCACGTGTCCTCTCCCCTTTTACCATTTGTACGGCATAATCGACGATGTGCTGCATGCACTCGTGTTTACTACCACGAGTGATAGTAAACTCGTGTTTACTAACTCTATTATGATAAGCATTAGCAGCAGCATCAACAGCCGCACCAGCCGCACGAGCAGCATAATCAGCCGCACTGGCAGCATAATCAGCCGAATAATCAGCCGCATAATTAGCAGCCGCATAATCAGCAGCATCCGCAGCATATCGTGCGTGCATTCGTGCAATGTCGCACGACATTCGAGCGACGTCGATGATTTGAAGACGGCTCAATTTCTCACGCATGTACCCTGCTAAATTAGGCGGGCATTTCATCCCCTGCTCGTACTGATCTAATTCATCAACGTCTATTATGCGATCGCCGAACGGTAAAATGTAGAGCGGCCACGCTGCCGCCACCAATAACAGGTGATCCGGGTCATCGGGAATAGGGGCGAGGACGAGCGTGCTATCGTGCCGGGGTCGGATCGGGCAATTTGCCCATGTTAGTTTAGATTCGGTCATTTTTCCTCGTCTCCAGTATCGATACCACGAAAATCCACGCGCTAATCACGAGCAGTATGGTTCCTGCTATTGCCATGACACCCGTGTACCGTTCGATGGGAGCGATCCCGTTGTCCACCATGATGGAAATGATGATGGCCGAGATCCCGAGAATGATGCCAAAGATCGAGACGACGAACAGCCCGTGCAGCTCGTCCACGAGTATCTCTCCAAGTTTCCTCATTGCATCACCCTCACGTCGAATGGTCCAAGCCTTCCACCATAATACACGCAATAAAGGGCATCCTTGAATTCCTCCAAGATCTCTATAATCTTGTCCATTTTCTCGGCCAGTTTGTCCAGATCTTCCTCATTCATTATTATCACGATCCATTGGCCTCCAAAGCCCGTACGCTCCCGTGGTACATTTCAACCATTCATCCTTGGAAAGGGAGCATCCGATCTGACCCATGCTGTTTTCCACGAAGTTTCCGCAGGTGTCACAATATGCTTCGCCGGAACCTATCATTTCGAGTCGTTCCTCCAGCTCATCAACCTGTTTCCTGAGATTCTTTCCAGACTCCCATAACCGTTCAACATCGGATGATAATACGTGCCTGCTTTCCATCACGATGCGGTGTTCTTCATGGCGATCGCCTTCACGCACGTCGATGTACACCTCGCCATCGTGCATGGAAATGGTTATCTCTCCTTCCTTGCCGAAGATGTCCTCGATGCGGGTTTCCCCGGACGTTTTCACGCACGACGACCATTCCGCGAGATGCGGGAGATCTATCTCGAAATCCTTGCTGATGTCCACCAGCACGTTTATTATTGCCTTGTTCATGGTATCAATCATTGGATAGGTTGTTTCCATGAATGCCTTCATCATGGATTCCTTGTCCATCCCTTCATTATCCATTACCATCATGTTCCCGAAGATGCTATCTTGCAGGCGGCAATATCCTGTTTTCCTGTTGTACAACGCACAGTTCTTGTGCGGGAAACAATTCGGACACCGCATGTCGGCAATTGGACACGTTTCAGCGGTGCATGGTCTGTTTTTGGTTGATATTAATTCCATCTTGGTAAACCTTTCTTGTTGTAGTTTAACCTGCCACAGAAGTGGCATTTTATTCCTTCTTTTATCTTGTCGTGCCACGAATCAGAATTGCATTCCGGGCACCATGCTATCACGTCAAGCATTCCATTTTTCCTCCTGGCGCATGTTGTGGCAGAAGTCGCACAAGTAGACCCGTTCACCATCATCATCTTTCCAAATAGCGGCAATCGGGTTTACTATCATTGGCGAGTTGATCCTGCATCCGCAATCATCGCAGAGCTGGTCCACGTCGCACCTGCCAAGACTGTAAAATTTCACTTTTTTCACTGGTTAGTGGATCGTGCAATCATTTATAAATCTTTCGTTGGAAATAAAAAAATAAATGGCATGTCAGACTAATTGCTTCAAGACGGCATGTGCCGTCACGGATTCATTTACCACGTTCTTGGCATATGTCCAGCTTCTGAGATCTACTTCCTGCTTTCCCGTATCGATAGCATGCAATGCTCCAATCTTGAAGATTTGTGATTCGGCACGTGCCCATATACCTGCCATGGAACTATCCATTGTGTTGTATACATTTTCCATGAATGCGTCGTGCTCTTCCCATGCTTCGTTGTCCATGTCCATTTTACCACGCCGCTCCATGCGAAATTGTGGTGTAGAATCTTGGACACAATGGCGTCTTGACCTGTATCTGGCCTTGCCTGGTATCACTACCAACATTCGCTTCATCAGGCCACCTTCGAGGAATACAGGATCTGCCTGCCGCTTGAAATGCTCAATTGTCGTGGACCCGACAAATCCAACTTTCACGTCCATCACGGTCTTTGGACGCAGCCTGTTATTGCCGGGAAACTTTACCACTCCATCGTATGCGGAATTGAGCAGGTCCTTCATGATCTTGTATCCCTGCGATCCAGATCGCATGTTCTTCATGGTCATCGCAAACTCGTCATCATGGAGCATTATTTTCTTCGACACGTAGTATTCCAATCTCCTTTCGGTCATTTGTTTCCTGAAGTCGGCGGCAGTTCCAATTGGATTGACGTTCGAGCACATGCTCAATGCGTATCTCGTGGCAGTGCTCTTGTGTGTTATGGAACTGTCTCCAACAATAAGAACATATAGGTTGGATTTCACGCCACATATGGAGAAATCGTAGCGTGAGCTGGCAACCAATAATGCCAAGGCCTCCGCGAGGTTGCTCGTGACGGAGGTTCTAGCTTGGATCGCTAGCTTCGCTTCCAGAATCAAGCAATCCATCTATGAGTGGTACTATGTCCAACGTGCCATTTATTTGATCACGCGCTCCATTATGCGTGATGAAAGCTCGTGGTCGGTGCGAGTGGAGCCGTATCCTCGCCCATGTATATTCTATTGGTTCATCCGGTACACCGTGGTCGGAAAGCAGGATCACGTCATCAAAATGTTCGGCAATCTGTCGCACGCATCTATCCACCTCTCGCATGGTTACCGAGTGCTCGTAGAACGGCATGCTGTTGTAGTGATGATGCACCTGATCGACAATCTGGAACACGCCACACCATAATTCCGGTACGCCTGAGAGGGAAATGGTTCTATCGAAGGTGGCCATGAAATTATCCAGGTACTCCTTGGCCTTTTCAGCAGAATCATACTTGCCATCGTAATATGCCCGCTTGTCTCTCACGCACCGGTAGCTATAGTGCGGCTGTATACACATCACCCCTTGGGCGATGCCATCGTGTTTTTGCCACACGAAACCACCAACACGGTCGGCTTCCTCCTGTATGGTCTTCGGGTTCCACGGCTTATCGCCTTCGCGTTTTTCGGTGGCCCAGTTCTCACCTTCCGAGAATTGGTAGAACCCGTGGACATTATGGTACTCATTATCCACGTCTACAACCGCCGACACTTTACCATCAAGTGGCCACAAATATTGCGGGACGCCGGTGAAAATGGTGAACCATGATGGAGCGGAATGTGGTGCTGTATCACATCGGATTTCCGTCCACCACTTGTCTATGTAGGATTTGACAAATGGCATGACCGTGAGAAACCTGTGGTCGAATGTCATGTCAAATCCATCCAATCCTATTACTGCCAGTGTCATTACCATCTACCTTTTTCCATGGCTTCCTTGATGCGGGAAAGGGAACTGATGGCATCCTCGATGCTTGGTTCGCACATGTCATCGAGAAGATGGATTGCGATGCATTCAACGTTCAGGCGATCGCATTCCAATTCCAGCTCGCATCTGGAGCATATGTTGTTTTTGTCCATCGTTTAATCACCAATCATGTTCAATATATCGCGGCGGATCTTGGTGTACGTGTCCATGTCCATTGTCGGTGGCAGGCTCTCGCCGAGGCGTTTCTTGATGCGCTCCAGCACGTCCATGGCGCAGCAATAATAATCATTGCCACCGAACTCGTCGCAACCTTCTAACATTTCGCACTCGGAGCAGATTTCTTGCTTCCAGTTAAGTTTCATTCAGGAGGTCCTCCATCTTTTCAACGAGAATGTCACCCACGTCGCCATGTTCCACGAGACTCTGGAGAATGTCTCGGAATGCCTGCATCACCAGCGGGAATTTATCCATCGCATCATCCACGTAGATGCAACCATTATCGAGGAAAAAATTCACAGCGGATGGCCATTTCCTGGCACCCATGTCACATAAACATGGTGGGCACAGGCACACTTGACATTTCTGGCGCATGCATCCTTTCCTGTCAACGGCATCGTCGCAGAAGGCGCATGTATCGTTTATCTCGCTATCCAGTTCATTCCATTTATCCAGAGCCAAGGCGGTGAGGGTCTGGATGTGTTTTTTCAGGTTCATGTTTGGTATCACTTGGTTGGTCTGACAGTAAAACTCCTAATCGGTTAGGAGAAGCGGAGGAAACTCCAATAATAAATAATATATATAATGGAGCTTCCTGCAATTAATCTCCTAAGTAGTTAGGAATGTTACCGTCGAATCGGTTCCACTCTTGGTGGAATGCCTGCTTCCCGCCACCATGGTCGCAAAATAAAGGGGAGATTTAAATTTGGAAAGGGTGTATTGGCGCCATGATGGTTTCGGGCAAAAAAGAGGACTACTTGTCCTCAGGGTGATGTTCAACACATTCTTCCACTCTGATCGAGCATTCTATTTCTGGAATGTTTGGTTCCATCCTTTCAAGTGCCACAACAAGCGAGCACACGTTCCACTTGACACAATCAATGCATATGGATAAATCCTTGTTTACCATTACCATTCATTTCACCTCCTTTTGCATTTATATCACCTTCACGAGTTCCGATAGGAACGTCGGGTGCTTTACCAGTTCGAGAAACATATCTTCCGATATTTGCGTGAATGCCGTTCCGTGATTCTTGACACGGAAATGCGTCAGCTCATGGATGGCAAGCGAGAGCAAATATATTGCCCTGCGGTATTTCGTATCTGGCAGAGATGTTTTCACGCGGTTAAGCGCAACATATGGACCAACATGGCGAGCCAATGCGGTATTTTTCTTGCTGATGAACAGCACTGGAACACACGCCTCGCAGAAGAAATCTCCAGTATATTGCAGGATGAGCGAGATGGTATTTGTCCACGCCTTCCACTTCTCCATCTGTACGCTCCGCGTGAACTTCACCTTCTCCAAGTCAGTCACGGAATGATGCACGATGCACCATATGCCCTTGTGCTCGACAAACGTGTAATCTGGTCTACCTTCCACAGGCTTGCCAATCGGGTTTTCATATTCATCTTCCTCGTCCATCTTACTTTTCCGATTCCTACACATGGTTTTTATGGCGGTTTTCATCTGTTCTGGTGATGCTTTCTCCGCGATTAATTCCACTTTTTTCTCTTTCGGCGCCTCGATCTTCTTGTCTTCTGGAGGCCTTTCTATCGATACCTTGCTCTCCGTTTCCTTCATGACGGTTCTCACGTCAAGTGTATCCGCGTATATGATTGGACCAGGATCCACGTAATAGGCGACCACTGGTGGAAACCGTTCGTTCACGTTTTCCCAGAATACTCCAGAATCAATCGTGTGGATCATCTTGTACAATACCACGTCATCGATGAATCCATTTCTATCCACTTCTCCACCAATAACACACACGCCTATCTTTATCCGCCCAAAAGGGTGGTGCAGTATTGGATTGAAAAACCATTCACCAATCTCACGCATGAGATAATCGGTTACCATTCCACTCTTCGAGATTTTCACCATCTCTTCATGATTCTCATCCATCTCGGGCCGTGGCGTGGTGAATGGCTTCATCTTCGCTTGGTTGGACACCTTGTTCAGGTATTCTATCCATTTTTCAAGCACCCGCAAATCTCCCATTTTCACACCATCATCGTTGCGGAAAAACGAGAACCGCTCTCCAGAAATCTTGTACACGAATTCCTCGCACCAGTCAGCCCACTCGCGGAGCCACGCAACCACCTCGGCTGTCACGTTCTGCTCCTTGTACTTGTCTTGGAGCTTCGTGTCGGCCCACCTTTCGAGGTAATGCCTGCTTGCGTGGACCAGCTTGGTGCGCTCGGTGTCAACGTGCTTCACGTCGGAGATGATGACCCCGACGAACCTCGGCACGTTGTCGAGCTGTATTGGTGCCAGATCGCCAGTTGATAGCATGAAATAGTGGCCAAACGAGTCAATACTGCCCAAGATGGAGGTATCATAATAAAGGATGCTCTTGGACCAGTCACGAAGAAATGGCTCGAATGAACCGCTTAGTTCTTCCAGTTCTACTGGCCTATCGTTGAAGATGATGGTCTTTCTGGTGATATAATCGGAGAGATGGAGAAAGAGTTTTGCGCTCCCTTCCATGAGCACTTGGCTGTCTGGTTTCAGGTGGACAACGACACGCATTCCTTGCTGGAATTCGGAGTCCGTGCGAATAGTAATGTCATTCCACGCTCGGATTGTGGCATGTATACAGCCTGTATACACGTCTGTTTCCTCTTCCATGAGAATGGCGGTGAAACCCTTGCCGTAGTTCTGCTCGGATTTGGAGGTTTCAAAACAAGTCAGGATATACTTCTGGAAGTCATCAACACTTCCAATCGGAGACCCGTCATTTTCCACCGTGAGCATGGTTTCATCGAGCCACACTTTTATGGTGGTAGAGTCGGGTACTTCAAGGCCATTCTTGACCAGCTCTGCTGGTAGATTGGCCAACTCCTTTTTGAGATGTGCCATGTACCCTTCGAGGTTCATGGCCATTTGCGTTTTAAGTTCCATCTTTGAAAAATCTCCCGTAGCTAGGCTACATGGATCCAAAATGAATCAACGTATTTAAACTTTACGTTGGTCCTCCCGTGGCCAACTGGAAAAGGGAAAAAAAAGAAAGGATTAGGAAATCCGTTCTCCTAACTCTTGGATTTCCTTGTATTGATTGGTGATAAACAGCCATTTGAGCAGAAAGGACAGGGTCAACTTGCGTTGGCCTTTCCGCTTTTTCTCCAACCGTTCGATTTCTGATGCCATGAACTCCTTGGTGCTGTCGTCCTTGGCTGCTTCCATCGTTTTCTTGGACACGGTAATCAACTTGTCCAAGTTTGCGTTGAAGGTCTCGGCATCTTCTCCGCCGGATGCGAATTCCTCCGCGAGTTTGGAGGTCTCTTCAGCTTCCTTCACGATGTCCACGAACTGGTTGTACGTCTCCACGTCCGGGAACTGGAGGTACTTGTTTTTTGATTTAACATCTTTGGCAACCTTTAATTCGGTTACCAACTCTCCTACGTTTACTGCCATTTTCATTTTGCCTCGGTTGCTTTGGTATAACGAGTGCCGCTTTGCACTAAGCTTGACTAGGTAAAACACCTATTTAAATGTAGGTATTTCCTAGCCACACACCTCGCTCATCCAACGGTCGAGATACCGTTCTACGCTTGCATCTTTTGGATGGATAACGCGGTTCAGGAACCCGGTGACCGTTTGCAGCTCGTCGCTCCCGAGCAAATCGGTCCTGCTGAGATTGGACAGTGCTACTGAAAGTGTTCGACCATCCAGATGATCTCCTCTAAACAGGTAAGTAGCGGCCCCGTACTTTGGCTCTTCCCACACCCACTTGCCGTTAATATGGAATATGAATCCGTGTGATCCAAAATAGATGTCGTGGTTCTGGTCATGCTCATCCCGCAGCATCTCGAAAAAGATTGGCTCGTATTCTCCCCTTAGGCACTGGGAGCGGAGAATTCGTTCTGGATCCTCGCCGTAGAGCTCGGCAAGAGTAAGCCATTCTTCTACTTGCTCGATGCTAATGTACGTGCCCTTGGAGAGCTCGGATCGGATCTTGGCAATGACTTCCTGCAGCTTTTTCTGGTCCTGTGCTGTCTGGATGACTTGGTGGAGTAGGCCAAGCTGGGATTTGGAGATGATGAGCGTTCCTTCCTTGTATTGCTCAACCTTTCGGAATTCCTTCCTGCGTGTTGCCTGGTTGAAGACGTTGCGTAGGTGCCACTCGAACTCGGCAAAAATGATGATGTCTCCATGCCATTCAACTTGGCGTGTAATCGCAGGAAAGTGCGTGAGGCCAAAGTCCCCTGCAGGAATTCTCACCGTCCCGTCGAGCGCCTCGAGGTGATCGGCGAGGATCTCGCACCGTTCAAGTGGCACCACAAGTGCTTTTGTGGTGGTATAGAATCCCTTTATCTGGATTTCGTGTTGCTTGAATCCATTCACCCAGCAGGCATGCCTGAATGGCACACCATCCAAGTTGATGTCGTACTTCTCGTTTACCCGGTCGGATCGTGTTTCCCGCACGGGAACGATTATCTGGCTGTATGTGTATATGGGTGGCCATACGTCTCCATTTGGATATATGGCGAGCCTGTATGCCGTCCATGGGTCGTCTGGTTTTTGGCAGGTAAGATACCTGACACTGTATTGCCTGCCGGTGCGTCGGGAGGTGCGGTTCATGGCACGGGATTTGGATACAACTACGAGCGTTGTTTCCATTTAAATCAACCCCATCCCGCGGAGCGTGCCGGAGAATCCGCACTCGCCGCATTTTTCCGCATCTGGCTCCATCTTGGAGCCGCACTTGGGACATTCCACCACGTCGTCAAAGACTGCTTGGCGCAGCATGTCCATTGCTTCTTCATCGAAGTACATTTTCTGGTCTCTCTTTTTGATTGTGGTGCTCATCCCACACCAGCCCGCCACGTCGTGCGGCAAAAATATGGAGAAAAAGATAATAAAAAGGAAAAGGATGTGGTGCCGCTACAGCTGGTTTGGATGGCTTGCCGTGGTCACATGGTATCACCAAGGTAAAGGGGCGGCCCGTGCAAAATAACATGAGTTGACTACCAGATTAAAGAAATGTCGAATTTTGGGAAAGGGAATTGGCACGGGCGTGCCCCATGGTTTGGTTGGGTAAGGGTGGATTTGAACCACCGAGCATACCCATGGATTGGAAAAAAGGGGAAAATAAAAATTGGATCGTGCTGCCCGTTTACTCTTCCAGTTCTTCTTCCTCGTCGTTGGATTGCCCGGCCGCTTTCTTGGCGTCGTACTCCCGTTGTTCCTCGGCAGTCATCGCACGCTTTGCGCCATAATCCACGATCTTGTCCACCGCACCAATTAGCGCGGCTGCTGGTTTCTTGTGCTTCTCACGGTCCATCCTTTCGGAGACGCACTCGATCACGAAGGCTTGCCAGCCTTTTTGGACGCCATCTGATGCGACGAATGACGTGGTTGACTCCTCCATCTGCTTGCCGATTAGCTCGGCGATTTCTGGCGTGAGGTTCCCAGATGCAGCGATTTTCTTCTGGAGTTCTTCCAGCTTTCCCACGACGCTGTTGCTGGACGTGCGGACTTTCTCTGGAGGTTCATACCCGCAAATATCCATGATGGTCTTTGCGAGTTTCTTCTGGATTTGGGGATTGATCGACACGGTGCGGTCGTTGTACCCCTTGGCCAGAATTTCGGCTAACTGTTCCGCGTCTCCAGCCTCTAAGGCTACGCGGATGGCTTCTTCCGTGAATTTCTTGTCGAACTTGGTGCTTACTTTTTTCGCCATGTTTGCTCACTTTGGTTTGTTCAAGTGGAACTTGAACTCGGTGGGGCATTGCATCTCGACGGCACCCTTGCCATCATCATCGATGGTGACCCGCACCACTACTTGCACGTTCTGCCCGTTGGCTGTATCACAGTTGAATTCCACTTTCGAGGAACCAATCGTGCGACGGCCGCCAACACCAACACTATCACGCTGGATGCGATCATCCACGTCATAGGTGGTGACACGGGCATACACTCTGTGTCTTACCATTGTTCTGTCCACTTTGATCTGCTTGGTAGCTGTTTGCCCGCAAATTACGCGGTTACCGCCACTTGGTTGACTCTTGTCGGAACCCGCTACCACAAGGGCATGTATAGAAAGTGACATTTTCAAATATCCAATATGATTCGACATATTTAAACTTTACGTTGGTTAGAACCTGATGAATGGTGGAAATGGCAGGATGCGAAACGGTGGATCGTCTCGCTCCCAGTCGGAGAACCGCCACTTCGTGATACACCAGAACGCGGAAAAATGGGTTGCGAAATGTCCATTCTGGTAGACATTTTTCCAGTGTTCTGGACTGATGTCATCCTTGTCCGTAAAATCCATGGCACACTGGTGGCACCACTGCGTGAATTCCTCATATGCCACCGGCGAGTTGGAAATGAACTCGAAGGATTTCCGACAAGAATCGCGGATGTGGTCCGACTTTTCTTCACCAAATTCATCGTTGCTGCCCAAGAGGCATCGGGAGAGATGGAGGAGGAACCGGGATAGTGGCCTGTGTTCCATCTCCTCTTCCAGTGTTGGTTTCCGGTTGTTTAGTTTTTCCATGCGTGATCACCAAAAAATTAAAATAGGTCCAACGTGATTTTCAAGGGGCCATGTATCCGTATGGCGAGCGTCTTGTTCGTCGTGTTGGTCACGTGATCTTTCATCTCCACTAATCCACGCAGCATGCCGTCGCCGACATGCGGGGCGGAGATCGTGATTTCCGTTCCATTCTCATTTAACATGGTTTTCACCTTGTGAGGAGCTATCGCTCCATGAGGTGGAAGAAGAGAAAGTATTTAAATATTGCGTTGGTTAAAAAAAGAGAAAAATGGATTAATTTTCAGAGTTGGCAGCTTTCAGTGCGGCGGCAACGTCTCCATTCTGAACAAGGAGCTCGCCGATGGTGAGCTGTTTGATGGATTCCGAGAGCTCGGCACCATGAATGCTGATGGCGTCGTCTTCGCCACTGATGTAGTGGCAATCTTCGATACCCACGTCGGCAAGGAGCTCGAGCTTCTTGCGGAGTGGAAGATCGTTCCACCCGCGGTAATGGAACGGGAGAACGATTATGTCCAGTCTTAATTTCATCATTTCAGGCATCCTTCTTTTGGTGGTGTTTTTCAATAAAATCCAGCATTTTATCGAGGTGCTGGATGTATTTCTTGTAATGGTGGAGAGGATCTGCACAGGCCATGGCGGAGAGGTAATAGGCCTTCTTCTCCATTTCGAGGTACTCGGGGGAATCGGTTGCGTGTTCCATCATAGTTCCTCTCCGCAGCGCGGACACACGACGGCATCGCCGCGACTTGCACCATCCCACAGTTCGCGAATATGGAAGAATGCGTCACAGTGTAGGCAGAATGCGTGGGTGTCCGCTATCTCGTCATAGGGTTGGACGAGAAGACCACACTTTTCACAATACGTATGGAGGATATTGTCCAAGGTGGTGAATATTTTGGTGGGGATACGCCCGCACCCGTGACATTTTTTCACCATCTTGAATCCTCCAGTTTTTCGACTAATTTTGCCAACGTGCGTGTATTGGCACTGCACCCGTCGGACGTGGCCCGTTTCTCGCGGTGGAAATCGGACTTGTTGCACAGGTAGCAGCAGCCGGTACGCAGGATCTCGGGATCATCTCTCGGGCGGAGCTCGCCACAGTTTTTGCATGGTATCATGAGGCGGAGGACTTCTTCCACACCTTCCTCGCGGAAGAGGTCGTCGCAACATTCGGCCTCGTACTCGTGGCGATCTAGGAACCAGTCTTCATGCATTGGAATCACCTAGATGATAAAATGGAGCTCGTCGCTATCAAAATCCAGCAGGCATGTCACGCCGTGCTGGTCACAAATCGTGACAAGCTGGCGGAGTTCGTCCAAGTTCGCTTGCGGACATTGGTAGGTGAATACTTGATCCACTTCAAGTGAAAACTTGTACTCGCCTTCCACTTCGCTTGTATGGAGCTTCGGGTCCGCGAAATCGGATTTCAACACGGGATCATGGCGCAGCGCCTCGAAGAATAACCGGCTGCGTGAGCCCGTGTTTTCCAAGTATGAGATGGCCTCCTTGATTGAGTACATTACCAAGCAATCTTTTGCCATCTTTAAGGCCTTGCGTAGGTTGTACAAGGCCGCTTCGACATTCCCCTGCAATGGAGACAAGAGATCGTCTATCTCCATCGCGAGGTCTTTGGTCTTGATCTCCGCCCGCACGCGGCGGAGGAGATCTTTCGTGTACCGGTTCAGCATGCTAGGTCACCGTTTTTTAGGTAATCGATGCCGCACTCGGGACAGGAGTAACCCCACCGGTCTGGTACGAGCTCGACCGTTTTCCCGTCAACTATTTCACAATGGCGGCAGAATTCCTTTTTCCGAATTAGTTTCCAAAAGTTCATGATATTTCACCGTAATCTGGATCGAGGAGCGAGACGTACTCTTCGCTCCACGTAAATGGAAAGAAAGAAAGTATTTAAAGTTTACGCTGGTGTGCGTGTTTACATTCTCCGGATGTGTTGAAGACGGGCGTGCCGAGCCCGTGCCCGGCGCTTCGATACCACCCTGTTTGCTGGTGGAGCGGTTTCCTCTTTGCAGTGACAGGTCCAGCAGAGATCTCCGGGGTAAATGCAGGAGACCTCGCTGCCGCACTTGGTGCAGGTGAATGGCATCACCATACCACCATCTTACCATCCGGATACTTCCGGATGGAAGGGTAGGCCCCCTTCCACCGGAACATTTTCTCCGGGGTTGGGAATGCCACCACGTCGTAAACGACGTCTTGGAACCACTCGATGCCCCATTCCGGAGGTGTGGAGGTCTCGTACTCCACCACGGTGATGGGGAACCGGAACGTGTCGGGATGGTCCTCTTCGATTTCACGCCACGGGCTCACGCGGAGCCCGTTCTGGAGCCACTCGAGGTTGTAGCCCGAGTATCGCCACGGATTGAACGAGTGGAAACCGGCCCTACTTCCCCGGTATTCAAGTGTTGGCTCCTCGTGATCGAACCACGTGAGCGTCCAACTGTTACCCGTGCAGGCAACAATTTCTACGAAATTGGTGCACGAGTACTCGGCCCACAGGCCGTTGTTGTCCACGCCGGGGCCTGAGGTAAAATAGGCCCCGAAATGGTTGTTTTCCCCGGCGTACACGGGGAACTGCTCCGGGAATTCTCCCCGGATGTACCTGAACGCACTGGCGTAGAGTGCGTTGTACAGCTGCTGGCTAATTTGCATTTTAACATACATGGTAGTCAACTCTGTGTGTGCCACCTATAATGCTGGTGGGCTATGCCTGAGATGGAGTATGGCTCCACCTCTTAGGCGCGATCAGAATTGGAAGTGTTCGACGTGGACCGGTTCGGTGAGGATATTGCAGCGCCGACACCACCACCAGAGCGTACCGTCGGTGTCACGGTACGTCGTGTCTGGCACGCGGCCGCACGTGTAACACTGGATCTGGTTCACGGAACCACTTATCATCGGATTCTCCTCCTACAACGGCGGCACAGTGGGATGGAAACAAAGTGAAGCGGGTTGCCGGATGTATCCCAGTCGTCGGCAACCAACTTGGGCTTGACGTGGTGCTGGAATTTCTTGCACCCCTTGCACCATTTTCTCATGTCCAGAACCTCTCGTCGTGGTCTGGACAGTAATCGCTGTCATGCAGCGGAGGGTTGTTGCACCCGTCGGCGTAGCACGGGCGGCCGAGGTGGAGAGTTATTTCGCGGCCACAGTTGTGGCATCGAAACACGTACCCGCAGCCGGCGCGGTGCCCGAGAAGGGACGGGTAGGAGAGGCTACATGATGGACACAGGCATGACAGTGTTGGCATGTAGACTAGCTTGCCGTTCACGTGCACGTTGCACCTGAACGGGTTGGTGCCGATTGCAAGATGTCGGCACTTGCAGTCTGGATCACCGTGATAGAGACACCAGTCGAGCTTGCAGGCCCGGTACTTGGGGCACTGGTGAGGCTCGGTGATTCTGGTGTGCTCGTCGGGGACGAGTTGGTAGTGCATGCATTCTCTTGGATTGGAGTGGTGGATGCATTCTACCAGTGAACAATCGTCGTGTAGAACGGCGAGTTCACATTCCATGCACCAGTCAGAGAACGGGCGCATGTTTCCGATTTTACCGCACATGGCGCACGTGCGGTCGGGATTTAACCGGTTTGTTAGACACATTATAGGATCACGTTGGAATGTTGTTTTGGATTGTTGAATAACAAGACTGGTTGCACGCGGAGATTCCTGCGGGAGGAATTGAACGGTGCGAAGAACATGATTTTCGGCAGCTCGTTCGGCACGAGAAAGTTGGACTTCTCGCGGTACGGCTTGCCAGTGATGTCTGGTGGGTTATCCTCGTTGTGATACCGGTCGAGCCCGAGGCCGGGTGGAACATGGTGCTGGATAATGCAGTATCCCGTTCTCTGGCCGACGAGGACAACTTTCTCCTCGTTATGGATTATTTTTCTGGTCATGTCGAATTTCTCCAACCCGACACAACCACAGGGGGCGGTGAGGAGCGCGGCTGTATACCCGCAGCGCCGACAGCGGTATTTCAAGCCATGTATTTGCACCCGATCGTACTCCGTGTGCAACTCCTCGCAGAACGGACAGGGTAATCTGGATTCACCCCATTCGTCCGCCGTTTCGACGAGCTTCTTCTTGCCGTTTATCGTGACGGTGGTGCGGACGATGTACGGCCGGACTTCCTCGTCCTCGAGTACTTTCGGGAACGGGTCGTCCGTGACTGGATTGTAGGGAACGGTCTTGGATCTTCGCGGCCGTTTCCGGGAGGTTTTTGATTTCGCTTTGGATTGAGCCTCCGCCATCAGTTGTTGAGTGTACTGGCGGAGGATTTTCTCCTTGTCGTCGGAATTGTTGATTTCCAACATCGCATTGACTATTTCATCTAGCGTTGGCATGAATCATCATCTTTAAACTGGTTTAGAGAAAACGGCGATCCTACAAGCGTAGCCTTTTCTCATGATATACTGGAATGAAGCATTACATTTAAACTTTACGCTGGTGCATGTGATCTGACTTATCCAGTATAACTACTTCGGAGAAGGTTTAAAATATCCTTTATTTAATTATTTATTAATGGCATTTCGTGCTGACCTCCGAACATGATCCTAGTAGCTGGGCCAGATCCGCGTCCCCACCCGGCAGGGTTATACCGAGATCCCGGGAAACGGCTTCGGAAATCCCCTAAGTTTCGTGCCGGCTGTTTACCTAAGTTGTTAGGTGGGGACCCCGGAGCAAGCGTCCGAACATGCGTTTCATTTGTTTCTGGCGCTGTTTAGGCTGTTTACTGGAGCGCTTGCTGGATGTGTTGTTTTATTAAAGCCATGGCCGGGGCCGCCAATGGTTTTAACGGAGTAGCCTGTTTGGCATGAAACTCCTGAAAGCCAGCCGGCTGTTTATGTCCAAACTCATTTTTTTCGATCCGGCGCGCACACATTGACTGGCCGGCAAAAGAATTGGCGTGCGTGGGATATGGTGGTGGGGTATGCCGGTGTAGTAACACCCTGCCGGATCGTGCATTGGCACGGGAGATGCCATGGGCCGGCACGGGAAGGAGGATGCTGGAAAATGATACCGGCACGTGGGTTCCGGCATGTGCATATCCCACTCTCCGGCGTGGGCACTGGATACAGGAATGGATCCAAGCGATCCGGCATAGGATATGCTGGCGCTCAACATTCCGGCCATGGCGCTCCGGCATGGATTTTCATATCGATACCGGTCGATATGTTACGCTTATCCAGTATAAGCTGATCGCTTATCCGATATAAGCTTATATCTCAAAAGCCGGAATCGATTTTTACTTATCCAGTATAAGCTTATTTGACATAAGCGATCCACTTATGAAATATAGGCTTATATCTCATAAGTCACCAGCTTATGAAAAATAAGTCCGAGATCAGTCATTCTGAGACCTCGTTAAACGGGCGAGCTAGAACGAAGATCTCATCACGGGCGTCATTCTCCTCTGAGATCTCGTATTTGAAGATCTCATAGCTGGCTTCATTCTCCTCGCCAGGGCGCCTCTAAATGCATCTGGTGCACGTTTTAGAGGCTCCTCTTTAATCTCTTGTACGCCTATGTCTAAAACACTCGTGTACGTTCGCTAGAACCGCGGAAACGCTAGCCAAGGTTTATAAGTCGTCTCTACTACTTGTACGTATGAGCGGGAACGCTAGAAATCGCCTCGGAGTCATTCGGGAACGTCTGTACTTAGAGGAAACAAGAGATCTCGCTCATACCTCACAAAAACAAGAGGTTACAACTGAAATGTCGAAAAAAAACAAAAAGACGAAAAAGATCTTCAATCACGTTGAAGATCTATACAAGATCAGCTCTGAGGACTTCAAGAGCGCTCTTGATTCAAAGAAGAATCACGTTGACATATCGAACATCAACGTGTTCAACGAGAATCTTGTCAAGCTTTTCACGAGCGAGGACAAGAAAGAAATCGCGGATTCTGTAGCTTCAACGCTTGAAATACTAGCGCTAGCTCACGTAGAACCCGCTTTAAAGAAGGGGTACGTCACAATAGTGACTGACTACGAAAGGCTCCTCTTTAGAGCTGTGAAGCTCGTCCTAGTTGCACATGACGAGGAAACCGCGAAGAAGATCGACAAGATCGACGAGAAAATCAAGAAGCTTCAAGATTCTTTAAAGAAAGCTGAGAAATTAGATGAGAAACACCTCAGTGAGCTAATGCAGCTCACAATTGAGGTAGCTGAGAAAAAAGATACAGATCTTCTCAAGAAGATGCAGGAGAAGCTCGCGGAGAAAAAGCCGAGCGAGAAAATCAAAGATAACATAGCGAAATTAGAGGAACAGAAAAAGAAGCTCGCTTCAAGCGACGGGTTAGCCTCGATCAACCCGTTCCTAGCGGGAGGTGATGATTTTAACGAGCTCTTCTATCTCTTTGCAGATTTCTACCTCAAAGAGAAAAAAATGAACGGGATCGCCGCGTTATTGAACGTTATGAAATCGACACGATTTCTCTTCGACGAGGCTCAGAAACCCGCTCGTGTCGCTATTTTGAGCGAGCTAGGTTCAAAGAAGATCGAGGAGAAAATCAAGAAGCTTGATCAAAAGGCTCTGAAGCGCGGAGGCTTCTCGTACTACGAGAACCTCGTCAAGGACATTATTTCTCACAAAGCTGAGTATCACGAGAAGTACCTCGCTCAGCTAGCTGAGTATCAGTGAGCTTTCGCTCACATTTTTTATTTTTTTTCAAAAAAGGTGAAAAATATGCATCCCGAACACAAAAACTTCTACAATTTGCACTTTCATAGTCAAGTCGTGAAAACGCACTACGATAGCGAGTACGACGTCATTGTAATCCGCGTTGATAACGAACGTATTAACAACGCCCGAGGAGCTACAGCTTCTGTCGAATCTATCCTAGATCTCTACAAGAATCACTGTCAGAGCTTCAGATTTGATGAGATCTACTCGTACTACTACATACTCCTCACTGACGACAATTCTAACGATTCTTTTTGTGATCTTGAGACTTGTGTTAACAAGCGTCTCCCGATCTTTCACTAAACTCACTCTTTTTCTTTTTCCGCGAAATTTAGACAAAAGAATTACTTTTTGACGCCAGGGCATGTTAGTCCCCCCCCAACCCGCGCGTGCCGTGGATAAGTGTCGAAAAGTTTAAATAGGCGGCCGGCGTGTATCCACCCATGGCAAATCTCGTCCATCCCGTCAAGAACGCCTCAATCCCCCTTGACGGCAAATCATATCATTTCGCCCGCTACTCGGTATCCTCGACGCCCGTTGATCTCCTCGCGGAAGCCTCCGCGTATTTTGGCGACAAGCAGATCGTGACTGTGGAAGTGGAGGTGGTAACGGATTCCTCGATTCGCGTGTCCCTGAACAACATGCCAAACAACCCATCGCTCGGCAGAACAATAACGTCGCAACTGCCATGGGGAGCGCGCTGCAAGGTTGACTCGCTGGTTGGTGTCCACACTGCCGATACCGATCCGGCAAGTGTCGAAGTCGAATGCTACGTTGGTGAGTGACCATTCCGAAAATATTCGCGCAACCATTCAAACATTCAGCAGCTTTCCTTCGCAAGTTCGCCGTGGATCGTGAAAATGGTATCCCCGAACAAACCGTGCGCTGGGTCGAATTCACCAACCCACCTACCAACGAGCCCAAGCAGTACTCTACTGGTATACCCTTCTCTTGGGCATGGCAATCGGTTGGAATAGGATCGGGCGTCACGGAAGACTTTGAAGGATACGATAACAACACCCCGCTGGAGAACTCGCCAAGTTGGGCAGCAGGACCAAACGATCAATCCGACAATACCACCGCAGGTGCGGTCTTCTACAACGGCTACGGGTGGTTCGCGCGATACAGTGCCCTGGACGTGGAAAAAGTATTCGCATTTCCATCACAATCGGATTTCGAGGAAGACTCCACTGTCACGATGGACATCGATTTCCAATCGGACCACACGGGCCTGTTCACCGTCATATTCACCGATTACGTGCTACCAACACCAGGCATTGCCCACTACGGGTGGTTCTCCTTCTCGGGCAATTACATCCGGTACAGTGTCTTCGGAGCCGGGTCTAACCCCGTCTGGCAAAAAGATGTTGGTGGCATGCCACACGGCGTCACGTACAAGGTCATCTTTGACGAACCAGCAGGAAACGTCACCATCAAGATCAACGACGAGCAAGTGTATTCCGGCATATATACACAATCGGCAGTCAACCTCAAGTACATCTCCTTCCTCGCATCGGGTGGTGGTGTCCAAAATCTCCACATCAACTCCATAGCTGCAAGCTGGCTCGACAATTCCACCGTCAGCATCCTGTACCTGAGAGAAGGAGAGTGGATTCCCCACCACACATCAGTTCCAAACACGGGCTCTTATAGTGGCAATCTCCCTTCTCAGGCAGGGCAGACGAAGTTCCGCATACGATCGGATATTTACGAATGGGTATACGATGACACGGCAAACATTACCATGGTGTAGACACGGTGTATACAAAGCATAGGGTAAAGGTCAAGATACCACACTTGGATGAAGTCGAACTCCATCCAAAGGAAACCGAAAGGATTCTCGACCAGTTACACGCGGAAGAGTCGAAAATACTCGAAATTTCCGGGGAAGAAGCAATGGAAGAGGCAACCAGCGCGGAATTGTCCGAAAATGACGAAAAATCGTCAAAAATGGTCAATTTCGTGCCTGTTGACCTCGACATCGCATTCCATGCACCGATAGACACCATACGTGAAAAAAATCTCCTGTACATGGTGACCAAGAGTGTCGCAGTGGAGTTGTACGATCACGGCGCGCCTGGAAAACCCCACCCACAACTCTTGGGCTACCTCAAGCAGATGTCAGAACAGCTGAATGACCTCCACAAGATGACGGAACCCGAGCAGGACAAGGTACACATCACGAAATTGCAGGTCGTGCAAATGATCATGGAAAGCAGGCAGGACGTGTCGGAGGATTTCAAGATACAGTTCCTCAAGGAGATGCAGGCAAAGCGGCTTGCGCTCGAGGAAGTAGAGGTGGTTGAATGAGCGCAGTGCCTGCTGGAATGGGTGGAGGAGACATATCATCTGGATGTGACACCAAGTTCTTATGGGAACAATTCGAGACGATGGGCATAGACCCGGAAAAGGATGAAACAGAATTCATAAAGTTCCAACAATCGTTGTTCGACTGGGCATCTTTTGCAGAATACTGGCTGCCAAACCCGGAAGACGAGGACATGCCCCTCGTCCTTGAAGAATCACAGAAAGCGGCAATCCGTTCCATACAATTCGGGTACAATATTTACCAGTACCCGTGGGTAATACCAGAAGGTGACCGCCCGAAAGAGATCGTGATGATATGGCCTCGCCAGTTTGGCAAGACCACTGCCGTGGCAATAGCAGCAGCATGCGCGTTCATCTTCATGAACAAGCGATACCGCATTGGCACGTTCTCCATCAACGAGGATGGTGCCAAGGAAATAATGGACAAGATAAAAATCTTTGTCGAAAACTCACCATTTGGCTACATGGTAGAGTCCAGCAATGTTACAAAAATAATAAAATCTGGCGGCCGGGTCACCGCCACTGCTTACCCTGCGTCGAGAGGCGTCCGTGGCCGTTCACTGCACCTCGGGCTGGTGGACGAAGCCGCGTGGATAGATGAGGAGATCATGACTGATGTCGTGCTGAAAACATTCAGGCGTGTCGGAAAACGCTGGATTCTACTTTCTACCCCTGCTGGTTATCGTGGGGAATTCATCAGGCACTATACCATGGGCATGGAAACTCGCCCGATAGTATGCGCAAACGTCGTGAACGGCAAAGTATGCCAAGCAACATTCAAGCAGGAATCACAACTCATGCGCCAGTTCATCACCAAGTTTGGCACACATGCTCTACCAATGAAGTTACCAAACTGTCCCGTCTGCGGCGGGAACAGGTGGATGTATGGTGTCGGGGCTATCACTGTAGTTCCAGTCGATCCGTGGACCTGCTCGTGGAAGACGCGTGAAGAAATCGAGTACGAGTTGTGGCTTGCCGGCAATACTCCAAAAGCAAGGCAGGAGATTCTTGGCGAAATCATCAAGGAAGGTTCCGCCGTGTTCAGCATGGAACTACTGGAGCGCGCGGTGATGATGGGTCTCAACAACGTGCCAAGCCCGAGAAAGAATATCAAGAACTACGTCATAGGCATGGATTTTGGCAAGACGCATGATGCTAGCGCCCTTAACGTGATGCATTATGACTGGAAACAAGAAAAAGCGTTGTGGGATTACATGTTCACCATTGGTGGACAATATAGCAATCTCGATTACGTTGACATACGACCAAAGTTTTTACAAGTAGTCGCATTGTTTAATCCAGTATGGATTGTCCCTGATGCCACGGGAGTAGGAGATCCTGTCATGGATGATATGTGGAATGATCTGCAAATACTTAAAAGGCTTGGTCGCATAGTAATACAGGTAGCGAAACCGAACGGCAGGATAGACGAGATCGAGGTAAGGATGCCACCCGGGGAGCGCCTGCGAACGAAAATATTCGATAACAAGCCGGACAAGAGCACCGGGTTGTATTCCAAGAAGAGACACAAGGGATTCATCTTCGACACGCAATCCAAGATTGATCTCGTGGACAATCTCGTGGAAGGATATACCAAAAGAGGCGACATCGCCATACCACAGTATGATCTTCCAGAGGTAAGGGACTTTTGGGATGAAATGCTCAAGTTCGGTTACGACATAACGGAAAGCAAGAAACCAAAGTACGGGACCCAATCGGCACACGATGACAGGGTAATCGCCCATGCGCTGGCGTACTGGGCGTGTAGAAAGAAGCCATTTGTATCTCTGGCAACAAGACTTGCGTGAACAACATGATAGTGATGCGTGGAAGTAATCCTGGAAGGAGTCTCTCCTTAAACACGAAGATATACAGAAAACCAACAGTACTGGCAGGAGCGCCATCTTTGGTGACATACTTGGATTTAATACTGAAGATGTCACCAATAAACGACACGCTCCGCAAGCTGTACATTAATGATATACCCGATACCGCCACGAACAGGGAGATTTGCTTCTGGAGGTCACCCATAGCAATATCGTGGACGTATATACTGGCATATACGATATTTTCAACCGGGATAAAGGTGAACAGCGACAATCCCGAGGACAAGGAAATCGTGGAAGGGTGGTGCGAGCGCATAAACGAGAGCAACCAAGACATATACGATCTCGCATCTGACACCCTCGTTGATAACCATGTACACAACAAGAGCGTATGGAGAATACTCTACAGCGATGATAACGAGTATGGCATCGACTTAGCAAGATTGGATCCACTTACCGTAGCAAAAGTAAAGGATCCAGTAGCTGGATATGAATGTTATGTCCAAGCAGCAAGGAAGCTCAACAAGACGTTTTACACGTCATCTGGATTCTTTAACTGGGTGAAATCACGTGCTCCGATGATAAAATCAATCACCGACATCAACAGCAGCGTTCTCCAGCTATATGCTGGCGAGACACAGATGGAATACATCGTCGTTCCAAATAAACCTGACACCATGATGGAATTCGAGTTCTTCCGGCGGCCCCCGGTATCAGCATTGCTCGACATCATGGCCGACAAGCGGTGGGTGCGGTGGTACATGAGAAATTTCGCGGAGCGCGAGTGGTCACCAATAAAGGTCGGGTACACGGGCGACCCCAACTCGTACATGCCAGAAGATGACGAGGAGTTCAAGCGTGAACGTGACATGCTGCTCGAATCCCTGATAAACATGCGCAACTTTGGTGCCATGGCAACTCCCGGTTACAACAAGGTGGAAATACTCTCCAAGAGCACGGCAAAGAGTTCACAGATATTTATAGATGCTATCCACCTGTATGACGAACAAATAATGCTTGGTCTCATGGGTTCCATGGGACTTCGTTCTACATCTGGTACAGAACTGGCAACATCCAAATCGCTCGATCAGCAACAAGTCAGGTACATACAGGGCCTCATCGGCAAGTACAAGAACAGGCTTGAACCCTTCTTCCGTAACATCCTCCTGCCAAGAAACGGGAGGACACCACGGAGAAGTGAATTTTCCATAAGATTTCCACCAACAATAATCGAGAAGGTGAAAGATCTCGTGGAAGCGGTCGGCATCGCTGCTGATAAGATGTTCTACGAGGATTGGAACGAACCACGCCAGATCCTTCAAGGCATATGGGGATCAGTGATGGATGAGCTGGATCCAGCAGTCGCGAAGAAACTCCAATCAAAATTCGAGGAAATGAATTCCACCAAGATGAGCATGAATGGCGGAATCAATGGTGGACAGGAACGAGCAAGTACAAAGGCGGAATGAATGGTAAGCGTTAGCATGAATCCGAACCAGATGATACAGTTCATCAGGGCGATACGCCGCCTTAGTGGCAACAGGAGAGGCAGGTTATCGAGAGCGAATACCGCCATCATCCAGCAAGCCTTGAACGATATTCGCGACGAGGTGGAACGCATTGCACGTGACAGGCTGCGAGCCGACCTGTCAGATGGTCCACCACTATCGCAGTCATGGGTGGAAGAAAAGGATAAAATATGGAGCGGCAAACGATGGTTTGTCGATAGCCAAGGCACGACATTCCAAGTACCTGCACCACCATTCGCCCTTGGGCCGGGTCACAGGGCAGTCCTCACGGGATTCCTTGAGCGTGAGCTCACCGCATGGATTGCTGGCGGCCTTAACTTATCCAATCCGCCCGAGATAAGGGTAGGATACCAAACGACGGGCAACATACATCCGCTGGCAGGGATAGACGCCCCTGCTCTCTCGTTGATAATACATATAGGGTGGTTCAATGGTAAGAAGAACGTGCCACCAAGACCATACTTGAATACTGCTGGTGCAATGGCAGAATACGTCTCTGCGATGGCAAGAATATTACAAGGTGCCACGAATGCGCTGGCATCAAACATATCTGGTGTCCCGTGATGACATCGAAACTTGAAAGCAAGCTACGGAAATTCCACATTGACATTCCATATGATCAACCGAAGCAATGGATGCCACGTGGAGTTGACAATATAGGCAGGCACATAGATGCTGGATTGCGAGAAATAACGCACAACAAGCGAGAAGATTACCATAGGTTTGGCGTGACGAAAAAATCGTTTCCAATACCCGTTCCATGTAGATTCTGTGGAAAACCCATGGATGTGGTGGATGAATCCAATAATGCGATAGTCATGGGCTGCGATACAGAAGGATGTCCAAATAATCAGGATTCAAAATCGCACGAGTTTCTCATCGCCAACCAATCACGAAAAAGACCAATTGGAACAATAGAGGAGGATCAGTTTGAACAAGGTTATTAAGGTATGCGAGAAGTGCAACGAGGAATTCGAGGCAAAGAAGCCAACAGGCATGGATAGCGTTGATGAATACTACTGGGAAGAAGAAACGCGCCTATGCGAGAAGTGTTACCAGAAGCAGGTTGAAGAAAGCGAGAAGAAGCCAGAAATGTGGGATCCGACCAAGTGGAATCCAAAAATGCACGATTGTGGTACGGATTTAAACGAGCACGTGAAAAACGTGAAAGGTATCAATGTTGTTGATTTTGGTGACAGTGAATGAAATGGTGGCAACATGCTCTCACGGGGATACCATGTGTTATCGTGGTATTCGTGCTCGTGGCATTGTTTGATAATCCGCGCTTTGGCAAGCTAGATCTGGTGGCACTTGTTTCCTTCTCACTACCAGACATGGATACCAGAAAGGTAGATAAGAACGGTGCCACGAAGCACAGGCATTGGTTCTGGCATTCTGCTATCATCCCCTTGGGCGTGTTCATGCTCGGGTTCTGGGAAGGAAGTTTCAACGGTGCAGCCGCGTTTTGTGTAATGTATGGCGTTCACCTGCTTGCCGACTTGAAACCACCAAACGGGACGAAAACGGGAACGTACTTGATATACATCAAGAAGGGGGACAGGATGTCGGTCAGGAGGACCGATGCATACCTGCTACTCAACGGGGTAGTTTGCATCTTGCTGGCCTTCATCAGCATGTTATTGTAGCAAGGTTTATATATGCGTAGGGACAATTCTATCTCATAGTGACGGCTATGCCAGCTGAATCGATCAAAATCCAGTTTGAATCTACCGGCACGTACCGGTACGAGGATGACAAATTCTTTTTCGAGGCCAGAAGTATTAGCGAGGATTTTGCCTGTGAGTATGTAATGAAGATTCTGGCGGAGCAATCACCGGGTAATCCACTTATTTTTAGACACAGGCATCCAGCTGGCAATGATTCCAAAGTTATACCAATATTTGGGCGTGTCAACAAGTCATGGATAGCATTGGAAGAAAACAAGAGATTCATGCGTAGCGAGTACAGGGTTCCATTAAAGGCTCCAAACGGCAAGGATCTCGAAGAAAATATTATATTTGCCAAGTGGGTTGAAAAATCCGCAAACGAAAGCGATCCAGTTGGAATATCACTTCAATATACCGTGAAATATGAAAACGGGGTAGCTTATTGGGCAGATATTGTGGAACACACCGGGACGCATTATCCAGCCTGCAAAGACTGTTTAAGCGTTCCAAAATCGGAAGTGGTAGCATTGGAAGACCAAGAAAAAATCACTCTTGATTCCTTGGAAGGGAAAACTTCACAAGAGCTGGAAACGATGCTCGAAAAGCTCACGCTTGAAAAAGGCGAGCTGGAAGAGAAAATCGTCGCGCTTGAGAATGATCTCGAAGGGGCTCATGAGGAAAAGAAAAATCTGGAAGCCTCCATCTCCTCTGAACAAAGCACTCGGGTGTTGCTGGAAAAGCTCAGCAAGGATTTCACCGTCCTCAAGAGAAAGTTCGAGGAACAAGCAGCCGAGCTCGTGTTTGAAAGGAGTGACGAGAAGAAGCTTATCGATGCTATTGTCGAACTGGAAGGCGTACCGGAATTCGGGAGCGTCTACAAGAGCTGGACCAAAGAAAAGCTTGAAGCTCGCAAGAAGGAGCTTGAAGGCAAGTTACGTGGTCTCCAGACACAAACGCTTGATCCAAATAACCGAATTTCCACTTGGCAACAACAGACCAAGAAAATGGCCAACGAGTTTACACAAGGCATAAGCGGTGACGTATCCCCTGAAGAGGTGCTCGAAGCAGTGGATCCAAGTCTCAAGGGAGCGATGGCGGACTTCTACAGGAAGAAGGGGGTGCTTAAGTAATGGGGGCACCATTCTTCAACAGGCAGGACGAGGCAGATGTAATTGAATCTGGCTCATACAAGGTACGAGAAGGCAAGCAGGTACGCATCGGGTTTCCTCTCAAAGAGGACGGCACAAGTGGAAGTGGTAGCGGACCAGTATATACCGATTACACGTATGTCGCGGAATACACCGATGTTACTTCTGCTGCTCGCTGCATAGGCGTGTCGGAGGACCAGATCCCCAAGGGGACTGGAACTGTGGCAGAAGCCTTGAAGAATATCGAGTTCAGGCATCTCAGGAGAGACGTTTCATTCTGCCAATTCGGCACGAGAATGATGGTGAACAAGGAAGAATCCACTGTATTGCAGACTGGCGATCCTATTGCACCATATCCCGGAGGCGCCGTGAAGTGGGCATCTGGAAAGCAATATCTTGGATGGGTGAAACGTGGTCCAATCAAGCCGGGTGAAAAGAACTTGATGGGTATTAACTTGATAAACAAGGTGGTGTCGTAAAAATGTCATGGGACTTTAATGATCCAAGTGGTATGGGATTACCTAACATGGCTTATGCCAACCTAATTCCCATTTCCCTTCTCAAGAAGGCATTTATCCCCATGGTGCGCATGTGGGATTCCAAATGGGAGGCCGTTCTCGGGCGAGTCATGCCTAAGATGAAAGGACGACCAGATGGCGGCAGTCATTTTGAGTGGCCCCTTATCGTGGATCCACAGATGATCTCGGAGATGCACTCCCCATATGGCAGGACACGATACATCACGACCGGCATGAATGCCGAGCAATGGGCAACCCGCTTGACCAAGATGGGTTTCGCGATGGAACCGGAGGAATTCCTCGAGGAATTTGCACCAGAGGCGAACTTCGGAACATCCGCGAAGATGCAGAAACTCACGCAAATCTGCGTGCGTGGCATCGAGCGGCGTGTTGAACTGGAGCTGGTGAACTACCTGTATGGTAATTTACATGCTATCAGGAATTTCTCCAACCAGATCACGGATCGCTTGCTCACGTTTGACCTTTCCAAATCATTGAAAGGGATGCAGGGCAAGACGTGGGATGATATGTCCAACTCGGATCCATTCAAAGACATGGACAATGCCGTGGAATACCAGCAACAGCTTGGCGACGAGGATTTGAACCAGCTTTTCATTGGTACGAAGACTGCGAAGATCCTCAAGAACCATGACGTGATCCTTGAACGGATCAAGTACGTCAGGGATGTTTCTGGTGGAACACTGCAGGCATTCTTTGGTGGATTGGCAAGCAACTACAACATGCAGGTCAACGTCGTGCGCTCCCAGACGTACAAGGAAAACGCTGCAAACGTTGGTGCTCGTGGATCGCCGGGTCTTGGTGACCAAGCGGCAACAAGTTGGACGAACTGGAACAAGTATTGGTTCATGCGTGAAAGTGGGCACGAGTTCGCGTTCCTTACGGCACCACGTGTTGGATTCACGTTTACCAGCAAGACGTGCCAGTTCCACAATGGTGATGGGCTGTACACGTACAGCTATCTTGCTCACGAGCCGCACATCTACAGGATGCGATTTGAACTCAAGTTCGCACCGGGCGTGGAAGACTTTTCGAGCCTTGTCGTGCTTAGAAAAACCGTACCAGAAACGGCGTAAGGTGGCAATCATGGTAAATGCTCGATTAGCAGAAAAGAGTGAAATACTGGAGTATCTACAATATTCCGGCTTTGATATAACAGAAGATGATATTCCCGATGTCCTCATGTGGATGATAAGGGATGATCTGGAATCATGGCTGGAAGACGAACCAATACTCTTTGATGAAATCGAGGACTTGCCAGATAAGCGGCAATATGGATATATATGGGCCGCATCTCTTTCCCTTTCTCTCGAATGGCTAGCCATGCGTGGACAGGTCCAGTTCGCTTCCGGGGATGTGCAAAGGATAGTCTCCGGGCGTGTGGAAACAATGTTCCAGCGCTGGCAACCCATGTTCTTTTTTGCTAAAGGGATGGCTCGCGGATTCTACGAGCTATTGCCGCATGACACCTATCGCACGAAATTTTTCCAATTAATGAAGCGATGGAAGAAGTGGCGCTTCAAGAAACAAGTAAAGGAAGTACCGCGAGGAACCGCGTATGCAATTGCCGATCAGGAAGGAACTACCACAAAATTACCTGAATTATAATGCTTCAAGACTTGCTACTTCGACACATAGCAGCGAGACGCAACAAGAAAACCCCCATTTACTTGGAGATAGAAGCGTCTCCTCCACGCGAGAGAGATGAAGGTGGGCTTTATACACGGAAGATTCCCACCATTGTTTTTAGTGTACTTGCCGTGAATCCAGTAATATCACCACACAGGCGCGAAATGCCTATGGAGGAGGGCTTGTCATATCATGGTACAGAACGGATTCACGTGCCTTACAGTCAACTTATAAAATACAATTTACCAATAGGAACCAGACTACCATTTACACGAGCATTTATCGGCGACGTGATATTTAGACACGTCGATCATATACACATGGACGAGGAACGAACGTGCATCATTTTCTTGGAAAGAACGACCGATCCTGCCCCGGTACTCTCAAAGGCATACGATTTTTCAGATGACGTCCCTGTGCCCGAGAAGTGGGTGATACAAGATCCGCAGTACGATGATTCGGGCGTAAGGAGCATCGTGCAATCTGGTGGACAGTTGGAGATGGTGACCGGTGATTATGATGAAAGCGGCATCGCGACCATTCCCATTCTTAATATTTTATCATCATGTGCCCTGAAGATCTCGTACAAGTTCTCTACTGGAAGTACTGCTCTTAGCAACGGGTTGTACGGGATTGATTATGGAGGACGGGAAATCGGCATTGATAATGCAACGTTTGTCATGCTATGGCAAGCATATCTTGGGAAGATGTACTATGGACCATTTGAAATAGAGCAAGATACGACGTACAAGATAGATTTGGTAATCACACCTCTTCTTGGGCAGGCTTCACTCACGATAACTAACATGGATACCATGGAATCGACCACCGTGACGGAGGTGGAAGAAACTGGCTTCATGTGCGAGGATGGGATGCAGGAGGATTTCTCGTCATACGAGCTTGGACCATTCGAGCCACAGGCAAGTGAACAGTGGGAAATACCATATGCTATTGGTGATAATGTGCTTGATGTCGTGTCAAATCCAAATGGAAATTGGTTATATTTCCGTAGAAATACGCTCGCGAATAATGTTGGCGCTATTTACACGTTTCCACAATCACCAAGTCCGCAGACATTTGATGGAACACATTACATCGAATTCACGACACAGAATGGTCCACATGCCGGAGGTACATACTATTACTATGTTGGCAATATCATAGATTCCGATGACAATGTTCGCATCATTACAATCTGGGACACTGTTTACGGGTTCAGGTATTATGACACGCAGTTCAGGAGCATTGTCTTTGGTGATGGGTTTTCACCACTACCCGGGTATATCCTCAGGGTGCGCGCGTACCTCGATTCCGCGGATGGATTTCATTGGGAAGTGATGCAAAACGAGGATGGTACGTGGCATGTCAGTGACCAATGCGGGGTGTATAAAGGAGGTGGTAGTGGGAACTGGGTGCTACCAGCTGCGAAGATATCGAGCACGCTAAGATATGACGTGCCAAGTGGAGCCAGTTTTTATTTTGGTAGAATATCAACCATGTGGAATAATCAAATTGATTATAAAAACAAAATGGATGTTAACGAGGCTCTTGCCGCGTTTTCATTTTCAACATTTGGTTTAAAAGAAGGACTGGTATTGGAATCGGAACGGTTGCTCGATGACGTGGAGGCGAACTCAATTGCTTAGCGAGGCATGCAAGATAGAACTGGTGGACGCTCTCCATGATCAACCATATGTAGTCAACAACGAGACCTTCAACTCGGTTTCCATGAGAGCCTTTGAAGACAAGCGGCGCACTGGTAGTGATGGCACCATTGCCGTGGAGTTCAGGGGCGAAATGATCAGTAGAAGGCACGTGTCAGATTTACTAAAGGTGGTGAATGACCCTGAACGTGGGCAGTATCACCTGTTCTCACAGGAGATGACTGTCGAGGTTCAGATAACCATACGATCAAAGGAACAAAATATAGAATCGAGGCGGGTGAATCCACGATTCTTCTCGGAATCCATAATGAGATTGGTGATTTCCCGTGTTCGCAAGTATTGGGACAGGATACTCATCAATTATCGCGGCTCGATTGATTACAGCCGTGGATGGGTTAACAAGGAGATAACACCTCACCTGCGTAGTGAAATGGTGTCCCACAGATTCCTCAGATTTTGGATCAGGTACGTGGATATTTGGTCACAAGTAGAGGATGATGAAGAAACATTCGGGTTACCAACAAGAGGCGTGACGATAGATGCGAAAAGCGATTACAATGAACAGGACTGGGAATACGCCCTGGTACTGGCGGAGGTATAAACCATGAGTCTATATGTTAGAGTAAATGAAACCCCACCATCACCGGGACCGGTTCGTGCCGGCAGAGCAAATGCCATCGTTGTTGGATATGACGATGACAATGACGCCAAGTTTCTCTCCCTATCTGGCCCCGTGTCTGGTTCTGGTCTTGATAGCAAGCGTGTAATGCGAATAAGCTCGTATGCTGAATTTGAAAGCGCATACAACGGTACAATTTCCAATACACCACTGGCAAAGTGGATAAAGGATTATTATAATGAGGAAGCTGGACTGGGAGCGGATGCCGCATTTATATACGTTTACAGGTTCAAGACCACTGATTCTGGAGGAACATACACGGATGAGCCAGCAATAAGAGCAGGAAGCTTGTCTGAATGGAGGTCGGAGATAGGTCCGGTTTCCACCATAACAAATGTAAAGGTATCATACGACGGCGGAGCACCAGTAACACAAGATGCTGGCGGATATGACGAGGAAGAGGATGACACCGGGTTAAAAACTGGAAAGATCACCTTCAAGGCGACATATCCACGCAATGCTGCTGGTAATTACCAGCAGGTTAATGATGAAATTGACATCGTTACCATGACGTACACGACGAGTGGAATTGCAGATGCGTTCAAGGTACTGCGACAAGTGGATGCGCAATTCGCAAGCCTCGCGTATGATCATGGTAGGATGACAGGATCTGCACCAGCAGAAGGGATATATGGTGGTGCGAGTCTCGTCGATGATTACAAGGAATTAGTTGCTTTCTGTAACCAGTCATCTGGTAGCGGGTTCTATAGGCAGGCTATTTGCAGCTTGCCTGCGAATGCCAAACCTGGTGATAGTGGGACAAGTTATGGTGCAACAAATAAATGGCAAGATCTCCGCCAAAGTGATTTTGGACAAACGAGAAACGTCATGGTACCATCATTCAGGCAAACTCCCACAACTGGAGATGGGTACAGGGGGGATTTCGACGGGGCTGCCGTGTTAGCAGCCATGATACGAAAGAATGGCGTCAGGGACGATGTTCTGGGTACAATACCAACAACCGCAATCGAGGCATACGAGAGCGAGGCACTGCAGCTCGCGTTCAAGCAAGCGAGGATCTTGACAATTGTCAAGGCATCGCATCTCGTGGAAAACTCGTGGCTAAATTACGGGTACACGTTTGGTATTGGTGTCCAGAAATGGATAAACAACGTTCGGTGTCGATACCAGATAAAGCATCTTCTCGAAGCGAATCTCCTCGCGCTTATACTTTCTGGAGTCATACGGTACGACGTGAATGGTGGATACAAGCTGCAAGCTGCCATAACTGCATACATGGAACAAGCGCAGTTGAATGGGTGGCATGACGGGCTGGTAAGCATCGAGATACCAATCATGCCGTACATGACGAAGAGAAACAAGAGCGCGTCGGATGAAATCGTGATACAGACTGCTGCTGAATCCGGTATCTGGGAAAACATCGCGGTGGTATACAGGTGGGGAACCAATACCGAACGAATAGAGCTATCAAACCTTGGTGAGGTGAACTTCTAATGTCAGAAGCAAACAATTTTCCAATAAACTACACGAATAACACCAAGCTTAAATGGACGATAGCATATCCATCTGCAATGGATCTGGTAGCAGGTGCTGCACCAGATCCAGAAATCGTCGCAGCAGTTGTCGAGGAAATATCCGTCGATGGCATCGGCTATCCACATGAGCACATACACGGTCTTAGCAAATGGAGCTTGGGGTTAAGAACAAAAGCACCAACAAACAAAAACGGGAGAATACTTGTATCCGAATTGGATGATGTCTATAGATTCTTGCGATGGCTTGCCAAATCCGATGAGTACTTCGATCTCAAGGTAGCGGAACTTAATTCCACGGAGAACCCTTCCCGCGGGCAATGGATTCCGGGAAACGAGATACTTGTCGGATGCAAGGTTGAACCATATGGCAAATCATACGGAATGGATGGAAGAGTCTATGCAGCTGTGCCATACGTGTGGACAAAATTCGCGTATGCGCAGGGTGGCGTCTTCCACTATATAGGAAACGGGTTCTTCTCCACGACAGGAAAACCGACAAACATAGGTACGTACACGTAATGGTGGATTTAGTAGATGCCATATTGAAGGGAATAGACCTTCATTCTTTTTTTTATTCCAAATATGGCCCGGTAAAGTACCGTCCCCTGACCAATCTTGAAACAAGGGACGTGCTCAATCGCACGTGTAAACGCCTTTCTCCAGAAGCAAAATCGATAGTAAAGCACATGCGGTTCAGGATCATTCCAGAAATTAGTGTAACCAAGGATGCCTTGGAGGAGGCGAGTAGCGTGTATTATGACATATCTTTATGGATATGCTACCACGCATTAAAGGATTTCCAAAGAGAGGAATGGCAACACGTGGATGGGTCAGGAATCCCCTTGGGCGTAAAGATACTGGAACACCCGGACTCGTACTTCGAGATAGAAAAACTTGCCAGCGCGGTGTTGAAATTGAGCGTGTACGGGAAGGAACGCATGGCATCGCAGATAGAAACCGAGAACGGGAAAATACTGGCAAAGGCATACTGGAATTTGAATGTTCCACTTGCAGAGCTTGGTAAACATACCAAGCTACAATTGACGTTTATCCATGAATCACACAAGTACTTGAAAGATACCAAGAATGAGTATAGTAGTATGGAAGAATTGATGAAAGGTATTGGAATGACGCCATTAAAACCCATGTCAGAGGAGGAAGTAGACATGGTGCAAAAATGGGAGGAGATAAGGCAAAATGTCCATAGACGAAACAAGCGTGTCCCTGAAAGTTGATAGCCCTGATCCGGGTAATCTCAATGCGCTGGTAAAATCGCTACAACAGATAGACAAGATTACCAAGTCAAAGCAATTCAAGGATCTCGATAGGAAGAAGGAAATCGAGATACGGGTTGGGCTGGAGGAGGCGGGCGTCACGCAGATAAACGAGAGGATGGAAACCGTTCTTGGTGATGTCAAGGGAATGATGGAAACACTTGGCACGATCAACGAGGTAGTGGGAGAGGAAACTGATTTCACGGAAATAAAGGATGATATACTGGTAGCACTTGAATCAAGCGTGGCATCCGTGAGGCTCAAGATACTGGAAAGTGCGCAGGACATAAAGAACAAGATACGTGGCGTGGCAACGAGGATAAGCAATCTTGGTAGCAAGATAGAAGGGATAGAAATACCGGATTATTCCGACGAGTTCGAGATATTATCGGAAGACATAGCAAACGTGCCACAACCAAAGGATTACACGGAACAACTCGAAGAAATAGCCGGAAAGTTCGGTAAGATTCCAAGATACCACGCAGAACTTGAGGAAATATCAAGGCAGATAGGTGCGATAGACATTCCGGTATACGATGGTGAGTTTGACGAGCTTGGCAACAAGGTAGATGATATAGATATACCGGATTACACGGATAGGCTAGATACTATACGCAGGAAAATAAGCAACATAAAAATAAAGGATTACACTGGCAGGTTGGAAACCATAAAGAGGAACATAAAGGACATAGATATTCCAGATTATGCTGATAAATTCCAAGAAATAATTGATAGCATAGAAGGATTGCCAGAATATGACGAGGAACTTGGTGAGATTTCCACGAGCATAGAAAACTTGCCACAATATCAGCAGGAATTAGCAGCAATATCGCGAGAAATAGAATTACTTGTCCCACGGTTCACGGAACTAAAGCTGGCCATTGGTGGTATCGGGAATATCATCATCGACAACGCACCTGATCCATTCCCCATGGAACACATTGATGAATACTTTACCAGCGTGCAGGATTCCATTTACGATCTCAAGGATTCGAGTTCCTACTCGTTTTCAGATCTTTCAAGGGATGTCGTCGCATCCATGGAATTAATATCACAGCTCGGCCAGAGAGTGGAGATGATAATTGACGCCGTGACGGCAAAACCAGAAGCCGTGGAACTATTTGGCAAGAAAGTGCCAATAGAAACAAGAACTACACCATTCCAGTTTGGTAGGACAACTGAAGTCGTGGAGCGGTTCGTGGAAGAGGCCACGCCTGAGATAAGGGAAATATCCGAGATAGACAGGGAGAGCATCGTGGAGCGCATCACGGAACATAACACGACAATCGTGGAAGAGAAGCTGGAAGAATCGAGGATAAACTTCAAGGAAATGCTTGAAGATAACAATACCAAGATACGCTCTGGAATAATTGACATGGTAAAGCAAGCAATAAAAAGTATATTGGAATCATCAGATGAAGAGAGCATAAAGTACAAGTCCGTGTTGAAAAGAGGAGATGATGAATTTTAATGGCAATAAGCGCAGCGGTATCTGGTACAATACTTAGTACGCCAGTATGGAAATTTGGAAACATAATGCCAGCGAGTTTTAGTCTCAATGAAGTAGGAGGATTGCTTGGTAAAATAGCAACATGGTCTGCACTTGCCTTGGCGGATGCTGCTGCTGGTGGAAGATTGCAGCTTACTCCAGACATTATGCTGCACGTGTTTCCTTTATATGCCGTGCAGAATATTGAAGTTGCCAAGTCTGATAAGTTGCTTAATTTCAGATCTATTGGTGGACATTTCATGGCCTTCCAAGAAGGCGACAACATGTCCATCAGGATTGATATACGCATAGATGGCCCAACAAGATTCTTGTGGTTACACGCGCTCGAACAGCTGTACCTGCGTGGTACCGCGACATTCAAGCGCAGGCCCGTGGAAGACCGGACACCTAAATCTGAAACAGGCAGGACATTGTTACAAGGAACGGTAGACAATGCGATAGGAAGCAATGGTATCATCATTCCACAAGTGGTCCAATCAGCAGTCACGTATACTACCGGTCCTTCCGGGGCAATCCTGCAAAATATTGGCGGTCCTGTTCAACTTGGTAGTTATGGTGGAAACCCACTATACCAGTTGAAGACCAGCCAAAAGGTTACTGGAGCATCTGATGTGACGCTCACGGCCGACAAGTTTAGATCTGGCACGTACTTCAAGGAAACGGGCAAGATGGTCAGGAACGAGCGCATATTGATGCACAAGACCTTCGACGTGATATGCGAGGAAGAAATATTCAGGGAGATGTTCATCCAGACACTCATATGGAGGAAAAACGTGGCAGAGAATGGAAAGGATGGCATCACGGTGCATCTCCTTCTCAGGCGGTTCATAGAGCCGCCAAAAAGATTCTTGCTCGAAACATCGGAATCAAAAACCACGCTGATCAAGAGATACAACGTCAGGGGAATCAACACGGCAGACACGTCCATAAAGTTCGATGATCAGGGGAAGCCTTACACGTCAGGTGGTGAGACTGGTAGGGCAATCAAGGAATTGCTTAGTGAAGGAGTGGCAACGGGATTTACCGAGGATGAAGTTGCCGATATGCTGGAAAAGGAGGAAGAAGCGATAAAGGAATCCATCGTCAAGCAATCGATAGACGTGTACGGTTCCACGCAGGTCGCGCATTTTTACACCGGTACGGTACCCGATGACAGGGCAAGCGGGGAGAAAATGCTATCAAGGATCAATTTCTATTGGAGGCTCGGGTGGACATCGTATTACATGTGGCAGTTTGGACTTGGAAAGTTGATTTCATCTGATCCAATAGCATCGAGGTTATTTGGCATTTCAAACATGGTAAACCAAAGCATTTTCGGACCCACGAATACCACCGCAATAAGCGAGTGCAAGGATGTTGACACGATAGTGCCTCCTTCATACTTGCCAGATAATTCAAAACCAGCTGGATACTTACTCACACAGGAAATGAAGTACACGTCAAGCACGACCGCGACAAGGTATTCCACGGAATCGAAGTACGACTTCTCTTCCAAGGTTGGTGAGGCATCCAAACATTTGACAGATAGGGGCAGGGAAATGCTCGTGCTTTTAAAGTTTGGAATATCCCTTGAATATGACGAATCGTTGCAGGACGTGTTTGTTGTATCTCCACAAAACAGGCAGGAGATATTCGAGCAAATGCTGTACAAGGGCATCACGATATGTTCAGTGTACGGGGACGTGATGCAAGATGGATCGTTGAAGGTGTCTCTGCCATATAGTTGCGAGTTCAAGTTCGAGATGTTTAGCAGCAGTTACCAGAGTCCTTTCCACGTGATGTTCGTGCGTGGTAACAGGGAACTTGATATAGAGGAAGGTATCGTGTATTTTATTGGAAACAACGATTCCGTTCCAATATGGACATCCTACAATGACGGTGATTTTTACTCGATAGACAAGCCCGTGCTTGAAGAAACGTACATGTACGTGCATAGCATAAAACTCACTGACGATTATGCTGGTATAAAGGTATTTTTCATACATCCAAGGTATGGCATATGAGCGTGGAAGATGAAAGCAAGGAAAGGAAAATAGCAGATTTCGAGGTAAAGATACCTGCCAAGGATCTCGATAGTGGCGAGATCATTGGGATGACGAACGTGGTCGGCAATAGGAACGAGTACATCGTGCAGACGAGGTATGGGTTTGATGGTGGTAAAATATCAATAATGGTATTTGATTACGACGAGGATGCCATCAAGAGCCTATCAGCAGGCGATCCGATATGGATAAGATCATATGGTGAAATTCCAATAAAGGCGCGCGTGCTTAATACTGTTTTTTCACCACAAAGAGTGAATGGTGAAATGGCACACTTTAGGATAAATGCTATACCTGAATCTGTATGGACCATGCGCAACAAGATCATATTCTCCAAAAAGTTTGGCAAGCCGATTGGTATATTCGAGCTCGTCAGGGAAATGGTGAAAGCGGCATTTTCCATTAATCCTGACTTGGCACCAACAGTTGAGAATCTTGCCTCCGAATCTGGAATATATAACTACGATTCCGTGGTAAACGATGGTTCCAGATGTATCGGTGAAATCATAGATGATCTCGTGGCACAGAACGACATGGAATGGTATTGTGATCCATTTAGCGGGAGCATCACTCTCGGGTACAAGTGTCCAGCGAGACCATATTTTATTGATGACATGATGGAAATACTCAATAACAAGGTGAAATATTTCTCGTATGGCGGCAGGCTATTCATGTCGTTTATCCTCGAAGGATCGCCATCATTCATCGTCGGATCGTCTCTCGTGTACAAGGGCGTGACGTGGAAAATAATAAAAGGAATATACGGGGAGAATGGAAGGGGACTGAAAGAATCCATAGGCATATGCATCAAGAACAATCACACGGCAACCCGCGCATTGATGGAAGCGATTGACATAAAACACGGTGACTGGATAGAAACTCCAAAAATAATGCTGGGAGATGCCAGTATTAGTGACGAGGAAATTGGAGATGCATGGAGAGAAAAAACAAGAGTCCTTTTCAACGTGGATAAGAAAACAAAGACACTGGATCCACAGGAAATAGAATTTTATGAAGGACAGCAAATAGAAAACGTCATATGGTCTAGCCCGTTCGCCGGGAACGGGATAGGGATGCGGTTTCCCGTGTACGACAAGCAACGCAATATGGTATTTTCCACCGATAGGTTACAGGGATTTTCCATGATTGGGAACTCCATATGGAAGAAAGATGACGTTGTACCGGAATGCGAGCCGAAAGACTTTTATTTAAGGATGGAGAAAGGATCACTGTATTTCGATGAGCAAGAAGAGACATGGTTGGTGAAATCCAATAGTGTAAAACTGGAAGCAGATGACCCGGATGACGCCGAATCCAAGCCTGATCCAACGACGGCAACAGGAATGTGGTTGGAACTGGATAAGGATTCGCACATCACGATCCATGTCGATGATAGTAATTACATAGAAGTAGCAAGTGATGGTAAAATAAGAATAAATGCCAGCAGTGAAGTTACCGTGGAAGGCCCCGCCATAAATCTCGGTGCAGCAGCATCATTAAAAAACGCCCGTGTTACCGATATAGTGGATACAACAGTCTTATCTCCATGGTGGACAGCCGTAGTAGCAGCCACTACCGCTGGTGGCGGACCAACTTTGGCTGGATGGGCTGCATTCTATGCATATATTGTGGCAACCGGAATGCCATCAAATGTTGGAGTAATAAAATCAAACACCTCGAAGGTGAAAAGCGAATGAACAGGACGGAAAAAATCATAGGATTCATAGCATGGCTATTTTGGCTGCAGGTATATGTTGGATGCATTGTTGCCGTCTATTGGTTCTTAACCATGGAAAAAGACGGTGTTAGCATGTTCGTGGAATTGAGCAGTACGTTGAAAGTTCTGTGGATAGTTATATTGAGTGGTGCTTTCTACCTGTACACGTTGTTTCTTCTCAGGATAAAGACGATATTCGATATGGCGTCTGCCAAAATATCCATAGGAATCATCAGGGCAAAAATGCGAACCATCGAGTACAGGAAAAAGCTCATCAGGGAACTTGACGAAAGCAAGGATATATTGAAAGAAATGGAGAAAAATGCCGACAAACATAGACCTAGGGACGACGCCTCTCAGGGACCCTGAAGGTGGAGACATCTACGTGGACAAGGATGGTAACATGGTCACCATCGAGCAGGAAGAGGTATTCAGGCAAGAGTGTATCGTTGCCCTTTCCACGATTCGCGGAGAAGAAGCAATAGATAGATCATACGGGTTGCCATTACCAGACATGATGAAAAGGGTAAAAAATATCCCGCCAGAAACGGTAATACGCATGGCAATCATGGATTGCCTGAATAACGAAAGGATACCAATGATCTCCGAGTCAAGCGTGGTGTATATAAGACCTGAAGAGGATGGTAACTGGAAAGTTGGCATAATAGCAACATCGGTCAATAACAATACATTCGACATACCACTGGAGGTGGAAAGAGTATTTCAATCAATTACGGTCTAACCGCATCTGGATACATATTAAAACCACTGGATCAGGTGCTTCGTGAGCAATTTGATTTATTACATTCATTGGATCCACGTGTAAACACGGGAAAGGGCACGTGGGTATGGCAAATGATGAAAGTATTTGCTGCCAAGTACGTGGAACTTGATAACATCATGGCATCTGTTCTCAAGGAATTGAACGTGTCCACGGCAAGCAATTATTACCTCGATTACCACGGGATAGAATCTGGAGTGTTCAGGGGTGTTCCTTCAAAAGGCACGGTAAACGTGACGGTGACTGGCAAGGCAAATGACGTGCTCATTCCAATCTCATCAACATTTTCCACCGAAAAAGGCATCAACTATCTCACGATACAGGCAGGGATACTTCCAAACATAATACAAATTACCAAGGGTGCAGCAAACGGCGTCGATAATATCCCACCCCCCTTCTCGGGCGTCACGTCCATACAATGGATAAACGAGACACCAACACAAAGTGGCACGGCATACGCGGAAGACGTGGATTGGGAATTCGATGGTGATCAAGTTAATTGGAATCCGGGCGGTGCAGAACCAGCAGAAGATTCAGTATATTATGTTGGATTGGATCCGACGGAAAATGTTTCAGTGACAATACCGTGCATAGCAGAAAGATACGGTGAACAGGATGTCGTTGATACTGGGCAAATAACGCTGAATACTGATGGAATAACAAATGTCGTTTCGGTGATCAATAACGAAGCGTCAATAGGTGCGACTGAACAAGAATCCGATCCATCATATCGCAGGAGACAACTCAGCACGAGCAGGGTACAGTTTGGGTATTCGCGCATACAAAGCTTGGTAGAGGAAGTGGAAGGTGTCAGATCTGCCAGGGCATATCAAGTTACTGGCGTTGACGTGGCATATCCAAATGCAGATTGGCAAGAATCTGCCACGTGGACAACGTTCGAGACGTGGAACTTTTATAGTACAGGTGATGTTGATGTTGCCCAGACATGGAAGCCCACCGGCGATAGGATTGGCATCAAGGAAATATCATTGTACGTGCAGAAAGTGAACACTGGTGGCGAACCACCACCACTACGCATGGAACTGTACTTGTGGGTAGATGATTATGCCACGACGGTATCCAAGCTACTCCTATCATTTGGATTGTTTTCGCCCGAAGATGTTGATGCTGATGATCCAACCGGATGGCAGGAAATAAAAATATCCCAGAAGTTTGGTGGCCTCGATTACACGAAGACGTACTTGCTTCTCGTGAAGACCGCTGAATCTGGATCAACATCTGATAGTCACTGGAACTTGAAATACCAGAATAGTGGCAACGAGTACGCGGATGGAAAAATGTATGCGGATGGCGTGGAGAGAAACAGTGGACTTGCCGACATCGCGTTCAAGACGCGGTGGGGAGGTGCCGCGTTCAACGTCATTGTTGCCATGGTCCAAGGATATGATTTTAACAACTACGTGGATATAGTATGGAGCAGGATATTTGATTTCAAGAGGCGGGCATTCGTGCCGATATGCATACAGGCGAACATCATGGAGGCAGAGGTGAAGAACATCAACGTGACTGCCACGCTGTTCGTCACATCGCAATCCGATTATGCCGCGGTATCATCGGAGTGCAGGGAAGCGCTTGCCAATTACATAAACAACCTGATACCCGGGGAAAACGTGGTATTCTCGCAGATCGAGAAGGCAATGCTCAACGTTGAAGGAATCATCAAGGTACGAAGCGTTACCATACAGAAAGAATCGGAAACGCCGATCACCAATGCCCAAGAGAAGGATATATTGATTGGTGAATTGAACATAGCAGAAATAGGAACCACGACATTTACGGAAGGTAAATGAAATGGAAGTAATAGATGCCCGGATGTTTACCTCAGCATGGGGTAGATATTATAATGATGCCAAGAAAGGAGTATGGATGGCTGCCATTGCAGGTTGGACTGCTCGTGATGGTCTTGGATTCGTACAGGGGGATGACAAGCTATATATTGGTGATACTCCTTGGAGCCCCGGCCCATTGGTTGGTATTATAAGGGACAAGATGAGGGATGCCGGGCTGGCACTTCGTATCGGGTACAAGACTGCGAAACTCGTTGGATGGAGGAATCGTGTATATGGTGGTAGGAAATACGATTATCCAGTATATGAGCATGATGAGCAAAAGTTTATTAATATTACCATAGAACCATTCACGTCCATAAATACCATTTTCAGGATTGCCGAGGACGAGCAGCTCGTGTACGACGTGACGTGCATGACCAAGCTGCCGTACCACGTTTTCGAGGATAATTTTTCTGGTGACTTGTCGGCATGGGATGTGGTAGAAGATGCGTCGATAACCACTGATCAGGAATGTGAAATCGAGGAAGATGGATATATAGAAATAGAAGATGGTAGTCTGGAATACACGGTGATGCCAAACAGGCTTGATTTTGACGTGCGCATGCCATCTGGATCTGAATTTGTAATGAGGAATGCGTATGTATCTGGACCATTGATATACCTTGTTTCCAACGAGATACGTGTCTGGGATGTTGGTTCTGCTGCGTGGGATGTTGCGGGAGCATACGTGGACGATATTACATGTACAATTTCTGTTCTCTTTGGTGATGGGATATTCACCGTGCTGAAAGATGGACAACAAATTGGTGGCAAGTACGTGCTCATTTCTCCAGATGCGCCGGTTGATGGATATAAATTTACATGCGTGACAGGTACATGCTATATTGATAACGTGGATATATTATATGGAAAGGAATATGAAGCATATGAAGACGTGCGGTATAATGAAACAATTACCATATTTTGCCTCGCATCACCTACCACGAGATACTTGTATGGTGCCAAGTTCTGGGAATTGTACGAGAATGGCGTCAAGATTCAAGATGCCGTGTGGGCATCACCATATTTTTGTGCCACGTGTACTGGCACTGGTGTTTATCCACCAGTAAATTCGATAATAGACACCCATCTCGGGCAAACGTGCCCTGAATGTGACGGGTTTGGATTCTCTGGACCACATGCCACCGGATTCATGCTTGATAGGAAAGGTGCCGATGTCGGCATGACGAGGAATGATGGTGAATCCGACGAGCAATTTGGCAAGCGGATATGGGCAAGGAAATGGAAAATCATACCAACGCTTGACGAGATAAAGCGGTTTTTCGATCACTTCGCGCATGCGCAGGATGATGAATGCGTGAGGATACGTGTCATAGAAGACATGGACGAGCCGACGTTTTTCATGGCACTCAACCTGGAAAAAATGGGATCGAAGGCCTTGTGGCAACCGGGAGATCCAAACGAGAACTGGGATGGGCTCGTTGACATGGTTACGCCTGCTGGCGTGAACGGGTATTTTGGCGGATGGATCATGGTCATGCGAGACACGATAGAAGCGTCGGAACTTGTGGATGCATCATCGCAGCAATACTGGGGATACCTGCGCGACGTGTACAATCCCGTGTTTGAAGGCGCAGTGTTCAGGGAATCACTCTTTGGCGGGTTCACTGAATCATCGAGGTTGGAATCAACCATCTTCTTCGATGATTTCAGCAGTGGAGATTTTTCCAAGTTCCAAATCTATGCTGGAAGTCCATACGTTGCTGGAGGTAAGGCGATACTCACCTCACCGAGTACGATAGGAAAATCAATCGTTTGTGGTCTCAGCATTCTTGAGGTGGAATTTCTAATGAAGAAGCCACATGGTGGAATTTCCAGCTCAAATTGCCAGCTTTATGCGTCTGGATTTGACTGCATGATAATCTTTGATGAAAGCACGGGATTAATATACGCTGATGGTGTTAGTATTGGACCGTATCCAGATGACGTCGAGGCACTAATCCTCATACAGCTGGATATAGGAAAAAGTGCAGTTCGTGTATTCGTGGATGATGTCGAGCTTGCTGGATGGATAGCAACTGATCGCCTGGTAACACCATACGTTTTGGTTCTTTTTTCCACATCATATTCAGCAAATGCGATGTCAATAGATGACGTTTGTTTCAAGATAGTAGCAACTTAAATACGATGATTAACATGGATGATGACGATGAATAAGAAGAACAAGATTCCATTCGAGATAGTTGGATCCATGCGCATGTACGTCCTAGACAGGTTCACGGGAACCATTATCCAAGACACGGGATTTCTCAAGAACCTTGTCGTGGAAACTGGAAAGGAATTCATGCTTGATGAAATATTCGACAATAGCAAGTGGAATTCCGGGCTGGGAATACGTGCCGTTGCGCTAGGCTCTTCCACAGGTACAAACAGTGGTGTGGCAGGGCCGAGCGAGGGCGTGGATATTGCCAAGGGTGGTGCTTGGAATGACGTTTCGGAGGATGACTGGAGATTAACCGATGAAGATGTACGAGCATCAATATTATCCAAGACGCGCGTGGATCAGGCCATCACGGTTACTGCGCAGTTCCTGGATGCAGAACTTCCACATGTTGGTGGCGTATACAAGATAAGGGAAGCAGGAATCTTCTTGCATCCCACCACCCCTCCGGCACAAAATCCGCAGGACAATCCCGCATACAAGGAATATGCGATGGTTGCCCGCAGGGTGTATTATGGAGAAACCGAGACGTATTTCGTGGATGCACCGTTCTACAAGGTCGAGGATGGAAACCCGTTATTGTTTGAATACAGGTTGGAGTTGTTGTAGACATGCCAATAGGACCATACAAGAATTTTGCCGAATGCGTGGCAGCACAGATGAAAAAGGGAAAATCCAAGGAATCGGCACAGAAAATCTGTGGTGCCATTGAGAAGAAGACAAAACAAAAGAAGGAATTGGAATTAAGGATCGCTAGGTTGGAACTGGTGGAAACATCGATATTGATACAACTCGGCAAGCTGAAGTCAAAGACCAGGAAGAAGTTGCCAGATTCTTCGTTTGCCATACCTAGCAAGAGAAAATACCCTATACATGACAGGTCGCATGCTGCCAATGCACTCGCAAGAGTCGCGCAGCACGGGACACCCGCGGAAAAGAAACAGGTGCGTGCTGCTGTGTGCAAGAAATATCCAGATCTCCCGGCATGTAAGAAGGACAAGGAAAAGAAGGAACGCGGGCAAGGGCAAGGACAAGATGGCCCGAGACAAGGAGATGGTGGATCTTCGGAATGCGTGTGTACTGAATGTGGTGCAACTGTGAAGCATGAGAAGGGTAAACCATGCACGTCGATGAAATGTCCAAAATGTGGAGGAACGATGAGAGGAAAATGAGCGAGGATAGAATCAGGAAGATATACGAGAACATGGACAAGTTATGGAACAAGGTGTACAAGATAGACATGGAGATAGACCTGTATGCCAAGAAAAGGTACTTGGAGCGAGCGAAGGTTGAATATGAGATATTGGAATACCAAGTGGAACTAATAGAGATAAGACTGGAAGGAATCAAGGCACGAGGTGAATGAACATGACCGAGCAATGGGAACGTGACTTCTCGCAATGGGGCTTGCTGTACCACAAGAACAAGATAACACCAGAGCTATTCAACAACTGCAAGATCATCGATTCTGGAGAAACGTACACGCAGTACGGGTTGCAGGCGGTCGTGCGACTGCTATTACATTCTCTGCATTACAACAGGATACTACATGATGAAGGTACCGGCGACTTGGCACCTAGCGGGGCGTATAATAACATTGCCACTGCTGACGGGTACATCATGGTGGTGAATGATGACGGGTTATCCGAAATCAAGTACGTTGCGGCAACAACGGGAAACACGCTTGGAGGCGGCACCGATGATGTATTGGTTTGTACAAAAGATGGAACCATTGTAGTGAGGGCAAATCGTGCATCGTGCTTGGATACAGATATTCCAATTGCTGGAAGAAGGCCAGCCGATGATGCGTTGGTGAATTTCCGCAACATGGAAAAAGGAGATAGGAAAATTTACAAGGCATACGATGCCATGGACGTGACGCAAGACATCACCATTGGTGGTGAATTGCGCACACCAACAATTTACAACGCGTTTGGCACCAGCGTGGTCTTTGATGATAACATCAACATGGGAGAGCATGCAATATCGAACGTGACCGAACTCTATGCCACGACTTATTATAGCAATGATAATGCCAATGATTTCATCGCTATTGCCGGTCCTGTTAAGGACGTGATCCTGAAGAGTGAACACGACATCGTGCTGAAAACCTTGGCTGACGTCCAGAAATTCAGGTTTGACATGGCCACTGGACATTTTCTCCATGAATCTGCAGGTAAGCTCGGAATGAGTGGTTACGATTGGACAGAATTGTGGGTACAGTCTATTGGAAGGACAGCTGGAAATATAACATTTAAGAATAGCATCGATATGAATGATAACACGATATTTAATATAAGCACTGTCCAAACAGATAACTTGCGATCACAGGCTGGCGCAGGTACTGCCATCATCATGGGATCGGAGGTGAACATGAACGGGTACGATCTCCAGATGAATGAGGTCACGACTGGTGGTGGAGATATTCTCATGGCCGGAGGTTCCATCGGATACCTCACCAAGATCAATGGAAACGTGTACTTCTGCAACACTCAATCGGAGCTTATAGCTGCCATCACGGCAATCGGTACAGGTACTGGATTGATAATAGTACATGGACTAATAGAAGTGGCATCGTTTACGATCTCCGCTCCTCTTGCCGATATAACGATAATAGGCACGCGCGGATCCGGATTATCATTTGCAGCTGGCGACGGGTTGATAATATCGGAATGCGATTCCCTTACCTTGCGAGACCTGAGATTCGTATCGACACATTCCAATACAACAAGTGGCGCAATTATTGGCACCTTGTCAACAGCAGCTAGTATACGTCTTACCATTGATTCATGCACGATAGAACATTCCAGCGCGACATCAGCCAAAACCGGGATCTTTTTGAACACGTCAACGACAACATCTGCCAAGATAATCGTCAATAATTGCGAGTTTATCAACCTGCAACGCGGATTCCATTCGCAGGTGACCGCATCAAACGAAGGACCGCAGGTAAAGATAACTGGAAACACGTTCAACTTGTCGCCAGCCTTGACTACAATATCCGTGTTTGGAATAATGACTGATAGTGCCAAGGCAATCGTGGCAAATAACAAGATAGAATGCACGTCATCTTTAGATGCTGGAGCATTCTATGGTATATATAATGATGCCGCTGGAGCCAGTGCCATCATTGAAGGAAATGCTATACACATCGAAGCAACCGGACAAACCAATACTAATTATACGGTAACGGGAATACATACAGAAGGCCAGCCATGCGTGATAAACGGCAACACGATAAGATACCTTAGCGGGTATGGTGTCGTGATGGGGATAGTTGTAACAGAAGGTGATTGCAGCATTACCGGAAATTCATTGCTGTACATAACATCCACGGACAATTCCGCGCATGGTATAAACACTAATGGAGATAGTTACAACCAAGTAACTGGCAATTATGTAAGACAAGTAGAAGCGACTACTGTAGCTATTGGAATAAGCATGTATAGTATCGGAGTGGCTTCCGGTAATTTTATTTACGATGTAGATGGTGGCGCCGGAACAGGGTACGGTATAGATGCAGATGCACAATGTGCCATTTCGTCCAATACTATCAATAGCGTTACTGGTACTACAAATGCATACGGGATATACGCGCTGAATCAAAACTCAATATCTGCCAATCAAGTATATAATGTTACAAATTCTATATATACTGGCCAAATTTGTGGCATATCTGGTAATCATGTTAGTGGCAGTATTACAGCAACATTATACTGTGCCATATCTGGCAATCACGTAGGAGGTAATATAACAGCTGGTGATTACGCGTCGGTAACAGCAAACGTTGTAGATGGCACGATAACTGTAGGCGCAACGGGTAGTACTCCATCTGCAACAGGTGTTGTATCAACAGGATCTACCAACGCAATATATTAAAGGAGATAAAAATGGACAAGACAGGAAGGATAGTAATAATAGCATGCGCCATTGCTGGCGCATTCCTATGTGGACTATTCATAGATCTAAATGGATGCCATGATGGAGATGTACTCGTGGATAACGATTGTATCTCCATAACTTCCGTGAAGGATGGGCAGGAGGTGCATTCCAAGGTGGTCATAGATGCGCACGTCACGGGTAACGTCACGGCAATCACTGTTGACGTGAACGGCACGGTAATAGCAAACTACGTGCCATACACGTGGAACAATATCGAAGCACGGGCAGGCAAGTACAACATCACGGTCACTGCAACCCTGTGGAAAGCAAATTCCACCATCCTGAACAAGTCATTCGAGGTGAACATCACCAAGAGTGTCATGGTGATCATCCCTGAGAAGGAGATATTTGTTGGCGACAGGAACAACTTCACCGAGCCGCATGTCATCCATGAAGGACAAGACGTGACGTGGGCCAATGGCACGGTGAACTTTACCCGTGTTGAAGTGCGGAATGGAGGCAACCCGTACAATACCATATCCGAGCCGGTTGACGTGTATGGCAATTTGACAGCAATCAATTGCACGATCATCGCGGAAAGTACCATGTACATTAGGAAAGACTCGTACACGTTATTCGAGAACTGTACAATTATTGGAACCGTGATTACATGCGACACTGCGAGCATGGTTTCCAACAATTCTTTCATTAAATGTATAGCGGCATTTGGAAGTTCCAGTATAGAAATGATAAATTCGACATATGAAACTGGATCATGGTGATTAGATGAGCGAACCAAGTATAAAACCACCAATTGAAAAACCCGTTCCTCCTCCGACCAACATCGAGGAACAAAAGGACGATCTATTCACCACCATAACGACGGTGGTAGAAGGCATGCTACCAACACTCGGGAAGGAGACAAAGGGCCTCAAGAAGCTTGTCGATGGGCTCAGGTCGGCAATCCAGAGTGCTGGTGCTGACCAAGTGAAGCAAGTGAAAGAGGAACTCCAGAAAGCAATTGTTTCCATCCAAAACAAGGAAGGAACAGTGGAGGATCTCTTCATTAAGAAATTGGATGACTGGGCTGAAATGCTCAACGCCGATCCACTGGTAATCAAGGGACTGAAGGTTCTCGCAAGGGAAGAAACCATGGACTTCCTCAGGAAACTGATGAAAGGATGGAAAGACTTCCAGAAAGGCGAGACCCACATAACGATGCATTACCGCACGTTTGTCGTAGGATGGCTAAGCACGATCATAGCAACAGCATTCGTGTTCACGTGGATCGGAACAATGATTTAATATCTTTTTTTTCCTTTTTTACCATGGACTTCTTAGAAGGTATCCAGACAGTAATAAAAGTGGGCACGGAAATCTTCCAAGCAATAAGCCCGATTCTCACCATAATAACAATCGTGTTTATTGTTGGCACCAAGATTCGCAAGGTGCTCAGGGAAGCAAAGATGTCCAAGGAGGAACTCTGGAAAGACAAGATGGTAAGACGTTTGCTATCTTCGCTAGGCACTGGCGAAATAATGGACATTATCATCATCATCACCGAGCTCATGCGGCTCATCCCGGCAGAAGAACTCCATGCTACCATAATCGGGTATTACAAGGAGAAGCAGGTCGAAGTAGACATGGCAGAAGCCATGGATAACCTGTCCATCCTTCTCAGGCTGGAAAAGGAAGTAAAGACCAATCCAGTATTCAGCGCGATCACCACGTTGAAGGACAAGATGCAAATGGTCGAGATCAAGAACAGGAAACGTTGGAACCGCCTGAGAAGGGAAATAGATATAGACAAGGCCTTGGAGAATGCCGTGATGTACAGGTGGAGGGACAGGGTTGCGAGGATAAAAAGCGTTCGACAAAAATCACGAATCGCGGAAATAGAGGAGAAAGTTGCCACGCTTACCAGCGAACAGAACATACTTCGCAACAGGAGAATGCGCCACGCGATAGAGCACATGACGCAAAAGCATCGTGACGAGGAAGAAAAGAAAAGGCTTGATAAAATCCAGAAAGAATTATATGAATGGTTTACTGCATCAACTCGTCCAGAAAATTCCAAATGATCGCCTTGTTTGATTCCGGATGGAACCGCTTGAACGCATTTATGGCAATCTTCTTTCCTTCTTCCCTGCGGAACCCGTCATCCTCGAGAAGCAGTTGTGCCCTATCTTTTAATGCTTTCCAGTTCCTTGTTGATAGCCTGTAATCATATGGTATATCGCAGTCATCTCGTGCCGTGAACCATGCGGAAAATGTTGGTATTCCAAGGCATTGTGCTTCTATGGTGAATCTACCTTTTAGCGCATAGCAGCAGAATCGCATCTTCGATAATTCTTCCAAGTACTTTTCCTGCGATAATTTTTCAACCATCTCGACATTATTCTTGCACCACACGACAGTTTGCTGCTTATTCTTTCCTATGGCAAATACGACCTTCTTTATATCCCTGGCAAGCCAATCCGCCCATATGGCAGTGTAGTTGAAATGGCGTATCACCGCTGCACCGTATATTCCCACGCATATTCTCGGATCGTTCTCTGGTCGTTTCCACTCCTTTGCCATGTTGAACATGTCTGTCCTTGCCATACTTGGCAATCTGCTTATATCTTTCATATCAAATCCCATCCAGTGGCAAAACGCCTCACCTTCATCCAGTTCATATGTCCATATAGCATCAAAATGTTGTGGAAGCTCAAGAAACGTGCTGATAAAGGCCGGACCTCCTATGTGCATCGTTTGTGGTGCTCTCGTGTTTATTACCACGAGCTTGTGGAAATTTTTCTTGATACGTGGCAAGCTATTGTACAGATTGTTCCAATTTCCTTCGTTGAGTCTCCATAAAAATACGTCACCTTCCAAGTCATCAAGTGGTTCATCGTAATTGACACACTTGGTATCGGCAACCAAACCCAAGCAATCGAGAAGCCCTGCTTCCCTACCTAGCATGACAACTTTCATAGTACCACCTTCTTGGGCCGTATGGATACTTCAAACTTGAATGGTTCGAGCTCTATCTCTATCTTGGAAAAGAATGGCGAGACGTGCTTCGCGTTCTCCTTTATCGTCTCCTTGATCTGCTTTAGTACCAAGACAGCGTATTGTTTACCATTCATCTTTGGTGCTTCTTCCTTGAAGACGATTTCTCCACCATCGTCCCTGAATTCTTCCAGTGGATCCACTTCAGCGACAACTTGCGCACCGGGTGTTCCAATTTCAAATGGATCTTCCGATTCTCCTTCCAATACGTCTTTTGCTGTCTTGAGATACTTTGGGTTTATTGCCTTTACGTTGTTCGTTTTCTGGAGTCCCATGTTACCATCTTCCATTTGTACTTTTTCTACCAATCTACAGCGCACGCCACACGAGCTACATTGCCCACCTTGTATGGACGCTATTGCTCCACATACCGGGCATTGCTGGTTATGAATATCAACATCATATACTTGCCCCATGTTCGGCTTGTCAGGTATTCCATCTATCGTTGGTGGATTTCTACCATACAATTACATCAGCTCCCATTTTATCTTGGGGAACAGTTCCTTTCCCCTGTCTATTTCCACGCATAGCCTTGACACTGGCTCAAGCATCATGCCATTGTGAAACACTTCCACGTATTTCGACCAATCGTCACCACACATATCGAGGACACGCGGTATCACTTTCCTCGATGCACCAGCAGCCTCGCGTGATACTTCTATTATTGACGTGTGTGGTATGCATATGATCCACGGGAAATCCTTTACTGGAATGTGTAATATTTTTCCATCTTCTTTTGTTTCAGTTATGGTGCATTTCGACGTTAACAGCATCAATTGTTTATCGGTCAACGGGATGAAGCTGTTTGACGTTGGCGTGGGAATGCTTGGAGGTATCTTGGAATCATTCGACACTTTTTCCTCGTCATGAGGTTGCACGGGTTTGTTCAATTCTGGTGATATAGATTTTGTTTTCCCGCTCAATCGTTCGTCTCCTCCATGTATTCTTCCAATGGCTGTGCGCTATTCTTCCAATCATCTAATGGTATCACGAAGACTGCCACATCATCACCATGTTCAAATATGTCCAAGAACTCTTCATGAAAAGCAGCTAGTATTTCCAAACGTATTCTATGGCGCTTCGTGTCATCCTTGCGTAGCGTGAAATAATCATTTACCTTTGCCAGATATATGGAAGTTACTGGTATACCTGTACTACCAGTGCCTCCACACACGGGGCATGGTTTCTTATCTCCCATAATGATCAATAAAAAGAAGGGGACAAAGATATATAAATGTTTCGCTATACCACGTTGCGGTATCTCTTTTCTAAGTCATTAACTACACGTGGTTCGTTTATGTGGTCTTCCATGGTCATGTATCCCACGGGCCTCTGGAAAGGAACTCTCTTATCTCCACATTTTGGGCAAATGATTTCCGAACTCGCTTTCGTCTCGTTGCATTTCCTGCACCATTTCCACCCGAGGTTCATGCACCAGTTGTTAAGCTTCATGTTGCTTGCTTTCATGACTCTCTTGTGGAACTTCAACGATTGTTCTGGCGTGAGTTCCCTGTCTAGCGTGAGGAACGTCATCGATCCACCAGTCAATATGCTGGCACAATTACCTTCTATGCGTACACGATCCCATATATCACACTCGGCATCTGCCGGTACAAACTGGTTTGAATACAATTCATTTCCATCAAATGCTGCCATGGTATGTGATGCTGATTCCGCGGGAACCTGCTCGACGTTGAAAAAGAGGTGTATTCCCTCGTGCTCGTATTTTTCCGACAGCTTGTTTGCCTTGTCAACGATGAACCTTAGCATGTCGTACTGCAACTGTTCTCCTTCTGGTTGTAATACAGTGTGGTAGCCTCCGAGCAATATGTCCGTTGCTTCTGGTGATCCATGTACACCGATTGTCGAGAAGAGCATGTTCGGGTGTAACCATGGTCCCAATGGCTGCCCGTTCCTATACATGGGTCTTCCTGCTATGTCACGGAACTGCGAGAAGAACGTGTAGTACCCGTTAGCAATGCGCGGCATCATGGTATATATCTTATGGACAAAGAGGTATCGTGCCACGTGTTCTATATTAGGCTCCAAGTATTTCAAGTACCAGTACATGGCGTCTTCGCCTGAGAGGTCATGTCCAACATCTTCAATGGTATCAATCGCAAGACCGGGCAAGTTGTTTGCTATTACTCTATGGCTTCCCACCTTTATTCCACCTGATCCGTTGGAATACGTCTTGTACTTGAGCATGCGCTTCACGTCTGACAAGAGACGGCAACACGAGGAGAACATCTCGGCATGACAGATGTTGAACTTACCTGTACAATTAGCCCTGGCGACCTTCTCCCACCATTCGGTCCCCACGTCCCACGGTTTAAAATTGCACGTCATCACGGGAAACTTGTATTGCAGTCCCCCCCGCTGCGGATCTCCTTTCGCCATGAAATCAAGAATTGTCTCCTGTACTTTCATGACTGTTGGAAGTATATCTTCTATGCTTTTCCCATCTGGAAATACATAATGCTCAAACATATCCATAAGTACTTCTGGAGAATTGAGAGAGATATTTGTATATGGAGGATCTCCATCAATACGGTACTTGTTGTGGAGAATATGCACTGCATGCTGCCATGATTGCTCTATGCTTATCAGGTTGTGCTTAGTAACAATTTCCTTGATCGATGCCAAATCTGGATCCATTTCGTGGTACATATCAATTAACCTTACGAATAATTGCCGCTCGTACTCTTCCAGCTCTGCATATTTTTCTGCGCATGTCATTGGTATGCGCTCTTTCTCTGCATACCATGCCATGCATACAACCCAATCAGACACGGCAACTGCTCCTGCAAATTCCATGGAAAGATTCATGATGTATTCCACTACTTGTCCCATGAAAGCATCGAAATGCTTTGGAGGCACTCCTTCTATATCAGCATATGGTCTCCCGTCATTCATTATATCCATAGCCGATACTCCTATGCAGTATGGCCTATCCATTTTGGTGGAATCGTGGATATAAACACGGAGTCTCTTTATTGGTTCAAGGGAGAATTCCTCTCCAAAGAACCTGATTCCTCCTTCGTACAATTCTTGGAAACCTCTTAGTTTTAAAAAAGGCTTGGCTAGTTCTGCGACTCTATTGGATGATGATTTTCTATTACCAATATTCGCATTAGGGTCAATAGTCACGCTCGGCAAGTCTTCAACGTCATACCTAGCGAGAAACTCCAAGGGGTCCATCAAGTTAAGTCCTAGGAGATCCTTCGTTTTTTCTGGAAACTTCGCATACTCTTCTGAGAACGTGGGTAAGTCTTTATAATGATCGTTAAACGGGTTTGCCGAGCGAGCATAAAAATCGTTTACAACCACGATATGTCACTTTCCTTTGATTTCGTTAAAGATCGTATAGAAGTAAAAGACGGGATAGAATTTAAACCTATCCGAAATTTTGTCGAAGTACGTGGTCGAGTTTTGCTGCACGCTTGCCAATACCACCACGTATTCCCCACATTTTTACTATTGTTTGGAATATTCCATCCCACAGTTCCAAGACATCAACTTCCTGCTGTATTCTCTTGTTGAATTCCTTCTGGTACATCTCCATGTGCTCAGCAATCATCCTATTTATCTTGGCGTTATCTGGCACTCTTATGGATTTCTGCAGCTTGTTTATGGCAATGTCCACGCTTTTCAATTTGGCATTGACCAACTTCTCAACCTTGAGCATGATGTCCTCTCGTGGTTCATCATCATTCTTAGGCACAGCATCAGTACCTTTTCCAAGACTTCCGAAATCGAACGACATGCTAACCATCCTTGAATAGTTTTACTTCCCGCCATGGCGATCCGGGATAATCGAGGCCAAACTTTTTCGCATTTTCAAATTCCCTATGCACGGCTTCCGGTATTTCCTTGCCACATATGAAGTACTTGCCAGTCTGCTCGTGCATGACTTCATCACCATATACCTTGGCAGAGTTTATCCTGAACATCTCGTTTAGTCCATCTATCACGTCTTGCGTGACTGTCGGATCATGCTTCAGTTCTTCTTCCAGTACCATTTCCTCGAATTCCACGTTGTCGTACCATGGGCATCCGGGGCGATAGCATGGTACGTCTGGATTACATTGATCGCTACAATACTTTGCCTTCATTTACCATCTCCTCCGCCATCTTGCGAGCTTCTTTCTTTATCTTGTCATCCTTTTGCTTCTTGGCCTGTTCTGTTGCTTTTTTCTTCTCGGCGTCCTCGCGAAGTTTTTCAACTGCTGCCATGATCGTGTCCATCGTGGCATCCGTCCATTTTCCCTGTAGCGGCTCGAACTCGCCAATTTGTACCACTTGCATCTTGTTATCGCACAGGTGCGTGACGAGTTCCTTTGGCGAATCTGATACGACAAGCATATCTTCCATGAGAAGGGCAACGTATATCACCGAATGTCCTTCTCCGATCATTTCAAGCTTGCCGGGGTTCTGGTCTGACCAGAATCCGCGCAGCACTTCTCCCGGTTTTACTTTCTGGAATATTATACCAGCATAAGCAGATTCTAGCTGCCATATAATTGGATCATTCCATGTTCTTCTCTTGGTAAATGCCGTATTCTCGGCAATCACCGTCACTTTCGAGTTGGTTATGAGCACGAAGCTCCCTTTATATTCACGTATCATTCCTTGTACAACCTCTTCACGATTTCTACCTCGTCCTTCGATAAATCCATTTTTATACCATGCTTGGCGAATACTCTCACCATCTTTACCAGCAGCGCATGTTCTGCCGTGTCGGTGCCACCGTCTCGCAATGCTGTGATGGCCCTTATGATGAATTCTGTTTGCGTTTCTCTTGGTTTCTTTAGCAAGTACAGCTCGTGCGGGACTCTTGCTTGTATACGGGCTGTATACACCGTGGTGTCACCCATCACTCTTCACCGTGACAACCATGTGCGATACCCTGCGTACAACTTCTATCCTGCCATATGTTATGTTCTCGTTCACGGCATCGGTGACTCCTTGGAAGTTCTTGTTGCCATAGTCGTGGAAGAGGATGAATCCTCCTTCCTCTACCATGTCATACCATGCCGCTATGTCATGTTTACATGCCTTGTACGAGTGATCTCCATCTATGAAAAGTACAGATATTGGATTGTTGAAGTGTTTTGCCGCTTCTTCGGAGGTGGTCCTGTGTGCCGTCACGATGTGTTGTACCATGAAATTATTGATATTTTGCGAGAATTCCGTGAACGTGGGTGATGCCGTCTCGTATACACCTTCACCCTTGAAAGGATCTATAGCATGTACTTTCTTCCTATTCCCAGATGTCACCATTCCTAATGCCAATGCTATTGTGGACAATCCTTTCCAACTACCTATTTCAACAATATCGAAATCGGCAGCCACTCGCGCAACCCTGTATAGTGTTGCCATTTCACCCATGCCAAGAAACCCTTCAACATTGGCATGTAATAATTGCATCACGTGCGTTTCAAGACGCGAGAGTTTCCATGGTATCATCTCAATTCCTCCAAGTATTTTACCATCTTGGAAGTGGCTTTCTCCCAAGTAAATTCTTGCATGTCCTGCACGGCATTGCGTGTAATGGCATCGATATTCTCGCAATTTTCCTCGTACACGGCTCGCATGTTGCTTCGTATGCTATCTATCTTGGGCGGTTGGTACGTGAACCATGGTTTTACTATTGCTTCCATCTTGTTGTATTTTATTGGTATGGCATCATCCGGCTCTATCTGGAACGAGTTGAATGAATTCATGAATTCCGTCGTGCCACTCCAGTTTGGACCAATCGTCGGCATTCCGCATGCCATTGCCTCAGAGAGGGTCTCGCCCCACCCTTCAGGACCAACAGAAATATATGCATTCGCTCCCCTGTACAGGTTGGATATATCAGTGACGAATTGCCTGAAATGGTACACGTTATTGTTACCTGCCAGTTTCTTGATCATCCTGCGAACTGGCGTGGCATAGTGATCGGTTTTCAATATCAGGCACACGTCCTCCTCCACGTCGAACTCCTCGCAGAATGCTTGTATGAGGCGATCCGGGCATTTCCGTTCCACCCACTCGAACACGCTGAGGAACTTGAACGATGGCATGTCCAGCGAGTTTTTCCACTTGATTGTTCTCGATTTGGCAAATTCTACCTTTCCACCATACGGGTTGAATTCTGGAGACACGCCGTGGTTTATCACCTTTATCTTGTCCTTGTCGCACACGGTTGACAGCGACTCCTTGGAGTACTCGCTCGGGGTGAAGACGAAATGCACGTCTTCCAGTTTCCGCTCCCATTCCTCAGGTGCCTGGTGGAACTCGAACACCGTGTAACATGCATCGCCCAATGAATCTGGAATCTCGTTCGGTATTGCATGCGTTACCTTCACGGGATTATCCAGCTTTTTCTCCGCCAGTTTTTCCATCCACCCGTACATGTACATGTTTCTATCGAGCGTTGTACACTTTAGATCCACCATGTTGTTTAATTCCTCGACATAATGCATCGATGCCGTCCCGTACCCGCTTGGTATACCGAGATGTCCTATCCATTCAACTTCCATTGTTATGCACCATTATCATGTATTTCCTTCAATAGAGAATGTATTTCCTTTATCGCCTTGTCCCACGCATCGTACAACACGTAATTCTTGCCATTGAATATATGTATCTGCGTGGTATGTCGTAGTGCCATCTGCTTTGACCATTCTGGTTCACCATTCACCAGTTCATCGAGCGGCGCGGCAACTATGTTGGAAAGTTCTGGGTGTGCCTTGTTTTCCGCATGCGTCGTCTTTACCAGAGAAATTGCCCTATACTTGTTTTGGAGATTGTCGAGTATCATGTATGCGGTCCTGTATAGTTCCCGTATGTTTGTTGCCTTTACCTTGTACCTTCCATCCATCCAGCAAATAACGTTCTGCGAGTCAGTTAATATCTGGACCTCTTCATCATAATGCTCGTTATAATTCTTGGCATATATGAGCGCCTTTATCAGGGCATGCATCTCTGCCTCGTTGTTCGTCCCTTCAAAGGGCCACTCCTTCTCGTATTCCGTGCGCCCGTTTACCTCGGCAACTATCTTTACCTTTCCCTTGCCGGGATTCGGTGACACGCCACCATCACACCATATTTTCATCAGAATACCTCCAAGTTATCGTACACGCCGGGAAATAACTGCCTGAATCTCTCCAGTAACGGGTACATCAATTCTTGCATGTTTGGATGTGCTTTCGGGCTTGCCCGCATCTTGAAGACGTGGCCCCATTCTCGAAGGTTTGCGGTCATAACTATCTCCGTCTTCACGTCAATGGGAAGAACACCACGTGCCACTTGTGGAGGTGCGCCCCATTCCCGCATGCTCAGGTACAACCTCTCCGCTTTTTCCATCGCCGTTATCCAGTCACCAACGGCCCTGAATGCGTGTCCAACATCCACATCTTTCCATACAGGAAGGGATCTCATGTCGGTCATGCCGACCTCTCTCTTGAGATATTCCCTTATGGTTTCGATTCCCCAATCCTCGAAATCGAACTTTGGAAGCATTTCCCTGATGATCGTGGCACGCTGGTCTATCACCGTAATTTCCTTACCATGTTTCCCGCTACCATAATCACAGTACCTCGTGCTTTCTTGGGAATAAGCTGCTAGCCTGTGCCGCACCAGCTCGTGGGTGAACCCGCGGTTGCACACGAACTTCACCGTGACGTTAACGTGCTCTATCACGCTCAGGTGTCCACGTCCTACTATCATCTCCACGAACTTCTCGGCAGATTTCTCGCTTATCTTTTCCTCGCTCTTGTAGCACGTCCTTCCAGCAGCTTCTATTAATTTAAAAGGGATCATCGGATACCCTTCCAATTTACCTATAAACGCACCAGCAACGCCATGCGTCATTGCCAGTATCTCGAAACTCGGTTTAACGTATTTTACCATTATGTTTTCACCGTGCATTCCAGTGGTACAAATTGCTCCATTTCGTGCTTGAATTGTTCCATCACTACTTTAACGGAACAATTCGCCTGCACCCATTTCCTGAATGATTCCCCCATCCTCCATGCAAGATTCTTGTGGTCCAACAAGTAATCCACCTGCTCTGCCATGGCATCATGGTCAACGAACGGGCGGTTGATGTAATCGAGCACCCTGTAATACCCACCATTTGGCGCAAGTAACCCGTGCTTCCCGTTCTGCGAGAATTCAGGTCCAGTCGTGTTATCAGGTACGACGAATGTTTTTCCACACGCACCCGCTTCACATACCGGCAATCCGAATCCCTCACCACCACTGGCCGACACGTACACGTCGCAGCAATTGTAAAGCATGTTGAGTTCCTGCGAGGACACGCCTTTATCCCATTCTATGATGTTTACCCTGACATACTCAACCATTCCACGCGTGATGATTTCTGTTCGCAGGTCGCAGCTGGACCCCGGATCATTTATATCGCAATGCATGAACAGCACGAAATCTTCCCGTTTCCTTCTCAGGCTTTGTGCCATGGAAAGCAGGGATTCTATGTTCTTTCGTGGTGCAAGCCTTCCAACGTACAGGAGTATTTTTCTATCCCGTGGCAATTCGAACTGCCTAAGAAGGGATGCTTTCTCCGCGTTGACGAGTGTTGGATCCAATGGTCTGAACACGTCATCCACGATGTTATATATCTGTCCTATATCATGCCCATTATCGTGGCATAATTTTTGCGTTGCCCGTGATATTCCTATCGGCACGTAATCGGAATCCTCGCATGAAGTCAAGAACGCTCCTATGCTACCATTCCATTCATCGTTGTCCCACGGGAACCAGCATATTGCTGCGTGTGGTGTTTTTCTCTGGAACGTCATGTACTTGTACAGGTGTTGTGGATCTTCGTACAGGAATACAACGTCAGGGTCAAGTTCATTAGCCATCTTGAATACCTTGTCCGGGCTGTACGATGCACTCTTGCTTTCGCCGGGGTACAACGTTGCCAGTATTTCACCATTCTCGTCTCGTATTTCTTCTTTCTGCCCAACCCGCACACCATTTTGTACATAATGCCATCCTGCATCCAGATTGTTTATTAGCAATCGCATCTGGAGAGAATAGCTGGAATTTATCATGAGCGGGTCAGAACATGCCAGTATTTTCACTTTTTTTCAACCTCTCTTCCACTATGTTGTATCTCGTTATTGTATATATATCTTGGTTTTTTGTTTTCAGGATTCTTACACCATTATCCTTGCACATTCTCCTAAATCGTGTATTGTTTGGATCGCCTACCGCGTTTCTTAATGTCTTGCCTGCCATTGCGAATCCTTCTGGAAATTCATCAAATTTTGGTTTCACTTCTCGTACGAACCACATGGCTATCTGCTGCCACGTGCGACCTTCTTTCACGACAGGAACTGATTTACTTTTCTTTGCTTTCCATTTTCCAACAAGATCATCAAACAATTCCATACTTACCTCCATGATAGTATAATTTTTTAAAATGGATCATCCTTGCCAAGCATCTCTTCACCACTCTTGGCATGGCTATTATATCACGTATCTCGTTGTACGTTCGCTCCTCGTAATCACCAAGGATTTGGAGTATCCTTTCCTCCACGGCTATATCGTTTCTCGTGAGATGTACCGGCGAGCTTATTCCCATTCTCAAGAAATATTCCATGGTAGTCTTGTTTATAAAATAATACGATCCTTCCTTTACCGATTGCTCATCCGCGAATATCTCCTCCTTGGAGAATACAAATATTTCAACCCTATCCCTTTCCCTTGGATTCCCGAACACGTCAGATACCTCCTTTAGATTCGGGCGTATCCTTGCCATTGCCTGTATCATTTCATCCTTAACGTAATGTTCCTTCCATATTCTTTCAGCATCAGGCCATCCGCTGAGATGCGTGTACACGTCTATCTGCTGTCGTGGTGGACCTGGTTTCATCAGGAGAACCACGGTATCACAATAGTTGAAATTCTTGCTCCTCAGGTTGTAATACCATGCATATTCCGCATTATCGTTCAACCCTTTTTCCTTCAGGTAGCTTTCCACGTATGGTTTTAATCTCTTGCTCCCTATCAAGAGCACGGTTCCTGCCCTGCTCTTCATTATGAGTCCAAGAAGATGCAGCAACGATTCACCGGTGTCTCTCAAGTGTCCCTTGTATATCCACGATTCCGCAGGATATGATCCCTGCGATAACTGGTAGACGTTCTCGAAGGAATGCGTTATCCTCACGCCTCGCACATCCTTGGATAGTACCATCCTCCACACGTCCATGTTTGCCGTACCGTCAAGACCTACCACGTGCATCGGCAAATCGTGCAGCGCATCTCCATAAAAATAGCTCAGGCTTATTACTGGATAATCACTTTTCCTCGTTGCCATTATGTGATACGGGAGCATTTCTCTCGTCGTCGTGGTAAGTATATCATCGAGCAGCAGTATGATGTCCACTGGAACACGCTGCAATCCTTCGTTGATTATCCTTCGCACGAGGTGCGCGTCAAATTCATCCTTGAAATCTTGCCACTGCTCCCTGCTGAAATTCCTCCACTCCTGCACGAAGTTCCTCCACACGAGATCGTAATTGAACCTCCTGTTTATCCTCGTGATGAAATAATCCAGCATGATGGTAAGCAAGTCTTGCTGCTCAGCATTTCCAAACGTGAAATTGGCAAGCTCGCCTTCCATCAATGCCATGTCATTTCTCTGCAGGTTCACAGTGCGCATGAGCTCACGTATCGGGTTCTCCTCTATGACGATTATATCGAAATCATCATGGTGTCCTTCCACATCCTCGCTTCCAAACAAGTATCTCCTGAGATACGTCGTTATGTGTGCATGGACGCCTGCCCAAGATGGGGGATTGTCGTGTTCTATTGTCCTACGCCTCCTGTAATATTCGCACGATCCATCTTTCTTGTACTCGCATGTTGAGCAGAACGGCTTGATTGGCATTCCAAAGTTCTCTGCATATTCCCTTCTCTCGGGCACAGCACAGAGATGCCTCCTTCCTTGGAGGTGTATAAATCCGCCAAGATAATCGTCCATGTGGAACGTCAGGTTTTCGAGTATCACGTCATGATCTGGAGCGAGGTAAATAAAAGGTTGCTCTAGGCGCATCAACTCCGCTAGTACGTTGGTCGTTTTACCAGCACCTGGAAACGCTTCGAGCAACAATGCTACCTCTAAAGGCGGGTCACCTCTTACCACGTAGTCAGATATGGAGGTGCGTATCCTTTGCCAGTTATCATGCTTGCTCATTTTTTCATCAATGGTTTTGTTGGTTGCCATCCATCAAGATCTGCTTTTTCAAAGAAATACTCGTTGAGCGATTCCAGTGTTTTAGGACCAAATCCATATAGCAATTCGACTGTTCCATCCTGTATTGCCTTGATGATTCCTTGTTGGTCTCCGAACAAGAAGTACAGGGTTCTAGCTGCCTCGAACCCGACGTTATCACAGTTGTTCATCAGTGCCCTTATCCGTGGGTCCAACGCCCGCCTATCGCGGACAGCACGTTGCTTGATAGGTTCGCCTGCCTTGCGCATCCCCCATTCCACGAGATCGAGAAGTCCATCTCTATCTCCAACAAAATTACAATGGATGTACCGCTGGTACTGGCATTCTGCCATGACGCTCTTGAGCCAGCTTGCGAGCTTGGGATAATCCATGCATAGTGATTCCAAGTATCCTTCCACGACAATGCCTCCTGCAGATCCGAAACATTGCTCCAAGTTTTCCATCTGTGGATAGATGCGTTGTGATACCACCGAATTCTTGTAATCACTTTCACTTTTTCGTTCCCATCCACATCTACCCTTGGAATCACACATGTCGGCAACACGTCCGGTTTCCCATGCATCCTGCGCAACCCTGTCACAATTTGGGCAATTGTCTATGGTATTCAGGAACACGCGTCCACAGTGATCGCATTTGTAGTACCGTATCTGGCATTGTTCAACCTTGAAATTTGCCTTACCTCTTCCTCGCCTTACCAGCTGTTCTATCAGGTCTGGTGGTTCGTTGCTATCAACGAGCAACTTCTTCGCTTCTTGTGTCACGGTGTGTCGCCGCCAATCTTTCAAACATTTCTTTTGGAATTTTTACTCCTGTTTTCGATTCTTCCACAATCCAATTGGCAAATTCGATGGATTGCATATCTTGAAAATCTTCATCAATTTCCATTCATGGTTCTCCTCCGCAAACATTCTTTACAATCTTCTGGACATATACCAAGCTTCTTGAGCTTGTACGGGTGGAATTTCTTGTTTCTTTGGTATATAGTTTTCGCTTCTTGCGCGTTGTTCGAGTGACGTGCTTTTTTCTTGTCATGTAACAAGTTATACAGGAGGTTCATGACAGTCTTGTGTTTGTCCATGACATCAACAAACGGTACACCGACCACATCCTTCAAGTATCGTATTAACTGGAGTCTCTCGAAATTGTTTGGTGCATCTTTTGTTATTATGTGCTTCATGACATGGCAAAAATCTGTGTCGAAATCTATGCCATAGTAATCGAGGACTTTCTGCGTGTCGCCCTGTATAACGCTCCTCGAATACGATCCGAGAATGGTCCTCGATTCCCTGTGAACGCTTTGCACATCGTCTATGAACCATGTTTCATTGCCACTCGTGTACTTGTTGTAGTTTGCTCTTCTTGGCTTGTTTGCTATTTTTTTTATTTCGTTGTATGGCAATTCCAATTCTTCTATTGTTATTGGAATACAATATGCTTTTCGTTTCTTGTTGTACGATCCCGGTAACCTCCGCATGCGTTCCAAATCAAACGTTACCTCGTCTATTCCTTGCGTATCCTTGAGCATCGCATAGAGAAAGAAGTGTGCGTTTTCCACGCTATCAGCAGATCCTTCCGCGCGTATCAGGCAGTGGTATCCACCACCAGAAAACACCCATCTCCTTCGTATATCTTTCTTGTGGAGCCATTCATCCACGGTAAGCGCGTCGAGCTGCGCATCTTCCCTGAATTTTTTCGTGCCGGGAACGAAGTAATCAAAATCGAGAAATATCTTGTCAACCTGCGCGGTCTTGTAATCTGGAAGCGTTGTCCGCTTGTATCCCTTGCTCGTGCCGTTGAAAACAAGATCCGCAAACCCGTAGACGCTGATGTACACGTCGTTTCCCGGCTTTGCCCACCACATAGCATTCTGGTATGCACGTTTCCATCCATGGAAATATTTTCTGTATCCCGGCCTTGCCGGGATGCCTGTCTCGAAGTAGAGATGCTCATAATCCATCATCACAACCCCATTATTTCTCTTGCTTCTCGCTCCGAGCACGTGGCAGATTGAAAGCATCTATCGCATGCATACGTGTTCGTTTTCCTTTCATACGCGCTTTCATCCATGCCATGTTCCGCGTAATGTTCCCTGAGCTGGTCCGAATACATATGGATATTGTTCATGGTCCTTGCGCCAGTCTTTTTGGATGCCACGTACACGTCATCATCACCAAGAAATACCATCGCAACGATAACATCCTTGTACGATTTCACGTCTGGAAATTCTTCTCGCCAGTATTTCACGCCTTTCCTACCCACCTTCCACGTTCCAGATTCTACTAATGGTGGTTTAACCTTTGGTGGTAGTACGATGTGGTTTTTCTTTATCCTTCTCCTGAACCCTTCGCATTCTTCCCAATCCATCAAGTACCACAATGTACCCTTGGAAATGTATTTGCCTTCGGCAACTAGCCACGCGTAGAAATGCAATTCTTCCAGCTTGGATGTCGGGAGACTTACGGAAAACGGGTTCATGCCTTGGAATTTCCTCACGGATGCTGGTGTATGCCCGGTCTTGTAATCCATGATTATGTATGGTTTCTTGTCATTGGCAAAGTTTGGATTCCTGTATATGGCATCGGCTGTCCCGTAGTATTCCCTAATAGGATCTCGCAAGAATGCTTCCATCCTCACGGGAAACCAGTACTTGATGTAGTTTTTCTTGGTAGGAACCATGTTTTCCGTGATATATATCCAATTCTGTACTTGGAACTCGCAGAAATTTGATAATATCTTGGAATATTCCACCACGCCTCTCGCTTCCTTGGGAATAATATCTTGGCATAATGCGAAAAATGCATAGAACAACGAGCTATCTTTTGGATTGTGCTCCACTCCTATCCGCATGAAATTATCTATTAATCTTTGCTCCTTGACTTGGTTGAAGAATTCGTGGAACACGAGATGCATGTTGGTTCCAATGGTGCCCTTGTGTTCCATTTCTTGGTCTATTGGTTTTGGAGCAACATGCTCCAGCTCATCGAGATAGAAATTGTATTGGCAATATCTCCACGATCTATACCTGCTCTTGCTTATCCAAGGTAACGGCATGTACTTGTATTGGGATATTTCCGAATTGTATGCCAGCATTATATAATCTCCTCGTACAGTAGCACGTCCTTCCCGTGGTCTTGGAAAAATTTTCTCTCAATATTGCACCCCTTGCTATTCTCCCACCCCGGGCACAGGATTATTCCATCGCATATCTTCATGAAGGATTCGTCAAAATCCATCCAAAATTCCCATGGCATTCCTGCCACCATGTGGATAGGGTGCGTGTGCGAAATTGGTGAATACAAGTGGAATCCTTTCTTAACAAGCCTTGATGCTCGCTCATTTGCCAAGTCAAAATTCCTCTCTGGATTATCACTGTACGGGTGTGCCATGTACCATAATCTTTTCTCCATGTTCATCACCTAAAAATCAAACGGATCGAACGTGCAGGTCATTCTATCCTCTATGGTACTGATGATTGGTGCTTTATCCAGTTTAACGGATCCATTTTCAATTGCTTCCTGCAATTCTTCCTCAAGCCATCCATCATCAGCAAATTTTATATCATCTTGCTCTGGTGGTCCCGCATCATCATCCAGCCATTCGGCAAGGATTCCGCAGTCACCACTGGCATCTACGAAGACTATTGAATGGATCATCATGCTCGTACCATCGTCATTGTACCCGCTCATGGTCCATTCTTCAACACGCTCGATCCTGCCAAGGCATTCGATAATATTATCTATCCATATGGCCTTGTACAAATGGCCATTCATCGCAAAGCATGCCCCGGGAAGTACCTTCTCGGTTTTCATGGAGAATGTAAATTGACCGCATATCTCAGCGACCTTCTTGTTCTGGTGTTCACTGGCATTGCTAAACCTATTGACAAGATATTCATATTCTCCAACTATATAAAACGACATGCCACATGCTTTTGGATCATCGATAAACTTTCCACTAAATTCACCATGGAGTTCACGATGCTTTTTGGCAGCCTCGCTCATGTTAACCACCAATTATCCGTGGTAAGACCACTACTTGGGCAGTCTGATCCACGTAAACGTCCAGCGACTGAACCGACTGGGCATTCACGAGAAGGGCGCAATTCTGGAAGAATGTTTCTTCTGACAAGCCAAGTTGCTCGAACACGTCTTTCTTGGAGAGCAATTCCCTGAGCTGTACTTGCTTGATTTCTTCCTTCACTACGCCCTCTTGGGCAGGCTCCTGCAGGGTCATTACGGTGTTCATTTTGGTCACCATATTTTTCTACCTTGTAGGAATATTTCTTTTTCTCGTCGCACGTCTTCCATGTTCATCCCGTCCCGTGCGCGGTTGGGATTTTCTGGTCTTATTTGTCTACCTTCAACTTCATCTATTGGGTGCGTGTCATCCGATAAATCACGCATCTTTGCTATGGCCAACGCTAATGTTGGATCATCCAAAACACCATCACC
>Ga0180433_10000288_pt1 | contig 88709 bp, 108 predicted proteins | sample SS_ome_8_FD_132980 | JGI IMG/M metagenome (GOLD analysis project Ga0180433, IMG submission 132980) | Hypersaline lake sediment archaeal communities from the Salton Sea, California, USA - SS_1_D_1 metaG | ecosystem: Environmental > Aquatic > Non-marine Saline and Alkaline > Hypersaline >... | reverse complement strand
TTTTTTCATTTTTTGTCTTTTTCTTTCGATTAACGCAATTCTTTCTAACATTAATAAAAGTTTAGCATGGGATATGTCCATCCTCAACAGCCTTTGGGTGCAGAGGTTTCGTATGGAAGACGTCTTGGTGGGCCTCGATAGTGTTATCAGGAGAGGTTTTTTGGTTCTGAGCCTGAAAGCTTAGCAAAAAATAGACAAGACAGAGGTTGGTGATTTTGCTAAACTGAAGGGGAAATTCGCAGTTTTTAGGGTTCATTTTTGCGTGGAGCAGCAATGTTCGATTTTCTTTCCAAAAAATTTTCCGGTGTTTTTTCCCGTCTGACTGGTCGGGGGCGATTGACCCAAGAAAATGTCAAGGAGGCTCTCCAGAAGGTCAAAGACGCGCTTTTGGAGGCAGATGTACCGCAGGGACTGGTTGATGAATTTGTAGAAAAAATCAGCCAAGATGTCATCGGTCAGAAGGTGACTGATTCGTTAAAACCGGGAGAGCAGTTCATAAAGATCGTCCACCAGAAGTTATTGCAGTTTTTAGGTGGCGCTTCTTCCAGTGATTTTTCGTTCCAGATTCCTTCTACCATCATGGTGATGGGTCTACAGGGGTCTGGTAAAACCACAACACTTGCAAAATTCGCTCATTACGTCCAAAAACAGGCAAAAAAACGGAACAAAACACGCCGCATTTTGCTTGCATCAGTCGATTTTTACCGTCCTGCTGCGGTTGACCAGCTAGAAATTTTAGCACATCAGGTGGGAGTAGATTTTTACCGTGCAACTAGCTCAGATCCGGTCAAGGCGGCGCAAGAAATTAATGCGTACGCCAAGCAACATTCATTCGAACTTCTGTTTTTAGATACTGCGGGCCGTTTACATGTTGACAATCAGCTGCTTAAAGAGCTGCAGGATATCGACACTTCACTTGGTCCAAAATACAAGTTACTGGTGCTTGATGCGATGACAGGTCAAGAATCTCTGAATGTAGCCAAGGCGTTTGAGCAGAGTGTACAGTTTCACTCTGCTGTTTTGACCAAAATGGACAGTGAAACCCGTGGTGGTGCAGCTTTTGCATTCAGGTATGCACTCAAAAAACCAATTCTTTTTGTCGGAACCGGTGAAAAGGTTGAGGATTTTGAACAGTTCCGTCCAGAACGAATGGCCGATCGAATTCTTGGTATGGGAGATGTGCTGAGTCTGATTGAAAAGGCAGAAGAAAAAATAAAAAAAGAGGAACAAGAATCGGTAATGCAGGCGTTCCAGCGCGGCAAAATGACGTTGGAAGATTTTGCGAGCCAGATGGACATGGTTGGTCGTTTGGGGCCGCTGACCAAGTTGATGAAGTATCTTCCTGGCATGGGGAACGCCAACGTTTCTCCTGAGATGATGGAACAAGGTGAGCGAGACATGAAAAAATTTCGAGCAATCATTAGCTCTATGACCCGCAAGGAACGGTTTTATCCAAAAATTTTGAATGGCTCTCGCAAGGAAAGAATTGCAAAAGGAGCGGGAGTTGCGGTCTCTGATGTGAATTCGCTGCTTAAGCGGTTTGAACAAAGTCAGCAATTTGCTAAACTGTTTAAGAGGTTCGGTCGTTCTTAGAGGCCTCGTTTTTTTGTTATTGACCACTTCGACGAAGTTTTTTTACATACATTTTTAAGAGGGATTTTTTCATGGCAGTCAGAATTCGTTTGTCACGTGTGGGCAAAAAGAAGGTGCCTTTTTACCGAATAGTAGCTGTTGATGGTCGCAGAAAGCGTGACGGAGCTGTTCTGGAAACAATCGGTTCTTTCGATGGTTTGAATGGCAAGTTGACAAAGTTTAACCAAGAGCGTTTAGACTACTGGATCAGCAAGGGCGCAATTCCATCCGATGCCGTTAAAAAGTTGCAAAAGTTGTTTGCAAAATCCGCAGAAAAAAGTGCTTAAAAAACAAGAGCGTTTTTAAGTGCTTTTTTTCGTAAGATGAGGTTTAGCATGCTGAAAAAAGTTGTTGAGTTTATGGTGAAGGAATTGGTTGAAGACAGTGCCTCAGTACGTGTGACTCAGGAGCGTAAAGATAAAAAAATTATTTTGGCCATCCATGTTGATGAACAGGATCGGGGCAAGGTGATTGGTAAAGGGGGAGCGACGATCAGATCCATTCGCGCGGTAGCATCTGTGCTCAATGAGCAAGAGGGTTATCAGGTTCTTGTTGATATCGCAAAATAAATGAACATTTCAATTCTTTCTGTTTTTCCAGAACTGTACAATCAATTTTTAGAAACGAGTTTGGTTCGCCGGGCGCAAGAGTCAAAAACGGTTGCGTTTGATCTTGCATCGTATGCTTCATTTGCAAAGCCGGGTAGTCGCATCGACGCGCCAACATTTGGACATGGCGATGGGATGCTCATCAAGCCGAATGTTGTACAAATCGCGATTGAAGCGCAAGAAAAAAAACATGGTGCCGCGTTTAAAATCTTTTTCTCTCCCCATGGTAAAAAACTTGATCAACATCTTCTTAAAAAAATCACGAAAAAAATTCAAGAACAAAAACACTTGATGCTTCTTCCAGCGCGGTACGAAGGTATGGATGCGCGGGTTGAGCAAGAGTATGCAGACGAAATTATTTCGGTCGGCGACTTTGTGTTGATGGGTGGTGATGTGCCGGCGATGATGTTTTTGGAAGGTTTTTTGCGTCTTGTTCCTGGCGTGGTAGGCAAGCCTGGTTCTGTTGAACATGATTCATTTACAGGAGCATTTGTTGATCATCCAGAATTTACTGAACCGGTGGTTTGGAAGGGACACGAAGTACCTGCAGTTGTTCGTTCCGGAAACCATGCTGCGCTCAACGCGTGGCGGACAAAGCAAGCAGCAACTCGGACCGTTAAAAATCATTTTGAGTGGTTGCGTCAGACAAAAATGACAGACGAAGAAAAAAAATATGCACACGAGGCTATGCCACCACACTACGTGGTATTGATGCATGACCAGGTGCTGGTTGGTCCAGAAGCACAAGCAGGTAAAACATCCGTGACATCAATCGATATTCATGATATTGCTCGGTCGGCAAAAACGTTTGGCGTAAAACAGTTTTTCATCGTAACACCACTCGTTGACCAGCAAAAAATTGTAAAAAAATTGCTCAACTTTTGGCAGGAAGGGGTTGGCGTTGAGTACAACCCAGAACGGCACGAGGCGCTCAAGTCTGTTTCGGTAGTTTCCAGTCTTGATGAAGTTGTAAAAATTATTGAAGAAAGGGAGCAGTTTTCTCCCCTATTGGTAACCACATCGGCTAAACAATGGCCAGGCAAAACGGTTACGTATCACGATCAGGCACAGGTGTGGAAGCATGAGCGGCCGGTTCTGTTTTTGTTTGGAACGGGACGAGGGCTCGATGATAAGCTGATGAGCCAGGCAGATTTTGTGCTGGTGCCGATAGTTGGCTTTTCTGAGTTTAATCATCTTTCGGTCCGATCGGCCGTTGCAATCATCCTTGACCGTTGGATGGGAATTAACCCCAAAAGCCGGGATTGAGCATTGGCAGAAGGGTGATTTTGCCGTATAATGACTGGTAACCACTTTTTTATCCAAAAATCTGACAAGCAGAGGAAAAAATGAAATCTAAGAAGTACAGCAGGGAAACAATTCGCGAGATCGGTATTGTCGATCGTGGTTTTCCTGAATTCAATGTTGGCGATGCAGTCGCCGTTTCTCTAAAAATTCGTGAAGGGGGCAAAGAGCGAGTTCAGGTGTTTGAAGGTGACGTTATTGCAATGCACACCAAAGGCGCTTCAAGCTCGTTTACCGTTCGCAAAATTGCGGCAAACGCAGTTCCTGTTGAACGTGTGTTTCCATACTATTCTCCCCTTATTGCTTCCATAAAATTTATCCGCAAAGGAAAAGTGCGACGCGCGAAGTTGTACTACATGAGAGAAAGAATTGGTAAAGCTGCTCGCGTACAAGAAAAAGTTTTGACCAAAGAACAAAAAGAACTGATCAGTAAGAAAAAAAATGAGGCGACTCAGTAGGTTCCTTAAAAAGGAGAGCGCTGTGAAGGTCGGAAATCTTTTTCTGATGTGTGGCATGCTTTGCATCATGCTTCCATCTTGTGGTCCCTTTTCTAAAAAAAAAGTAAAAGAAAAAAAACTGAGCGATGATACACGCTCAGTTTTTTTTCCACTTTCTGAAGAATACATACGTAATGATGTACGCAGTCAGTATGCGTCCAAGGAGGGAGGAGAAAATAAAAGCAGATCTGTGAGCCAAGACGGAAAAAAAATGTCTCGCAAACAAAAAAAAATAGCAGCATGTGAGCGTGCTCGTCAGCAAGAAGCAAGACTTGCAGATATTCCCATCCCCTTAAACGTTGAACCTCTTTCTAATTTTTTTCAACATGATCTTGATGCAACCACACGACATGCGTCACTTGGGTATCATACAGACATGTCGGCTGCGCAAGTGAATAATTTTTTTAAGCGTGAAATGGAGCGATACGGGTGGCAATGTATGTCTGATGTATCTGGACCAGAACTATTTGCTAGCTTTGTAAAACCAGAAAAATTTTGTGCAATTTCTATTCGTCCAAAAAGTGGCAAACGGGCAGGATCTGATATTATCATTTTTGCCGGACCGACGTTGAGTTAGAACTATTAAAAACCCCTCGTGCAAAGAAACACGAGGGGTTTTTATTTATGCTGTTTTTGTTTTTTTATTTCTCTTTTTTCTGCGGCATTTTTTCTTGTTTATTTTTTTATCTTTTTCGCACGCTTTTTCATTGAACTCATAGTTCCTGAAGTAGGTTGCAGCATTGAGCAAGTAACCGGTTGCACCAAACCTGTGAGTAAAATCTCGTTCCATTATACTTGATGGAAAACTATTTACTCGTAGGTTCATAAGCACAATGCCAAAAGCGCTGATCAAAATGGTAATGATCAATACTTTCTTCATTACTGTTCCCCCTTATACGTCCCTTTAACAACACCTTTTTTATCTAAGACGGTTAATCTCGTTTTGGTAGCCGTCTTCTCTTCTTTCAAGTTTAGATTTTTTGTTTTCGAGTTTGCGCATCTTTTTTTCGTATGAAATTTTTGTTTTTTCAAGTCGTTTCAGTTTTTTCTGTTCTTTTTTTACTGCTCGTTTAGCCTGACGTATTTCTTTTTTTGGAGCGCCTTTTGCTTCTTTTTCCTTTGCGTACTGCTGTGCTTTTTTAATTGCCATTTTTTGTTTTTCCATATCGCTCATGGCAATTTCTATTTTTTCTTCATAGTCATCAATTTGATCTTCAATGCGTTCAATTTGATTTTCAACATGTTCAAGTTTTCTTTCGAGTCTTCGTATCTCGTACTGACGGTCTGCTTCGTAATCGTATCCATCGTAGTAACCGTTGTCGTAGGTTGCAGCTGCAGTTGCTGCACCCAGTCCAGCACCTACCCCAAGTCCTATTGCAGCACCTTTGCCGTGGTCATCTGCTGCCGCAGCGCCAAGTGCACCTCCAAGGGCTCCGCCAAGTAAAGCGCCCCTAGCAATTCGGCCACCTCTTCGACGGCGATGGTATGGGCGATAGTAGTATGCCTGCACAGAATCACTTACAAAAAAAGTGAGTGCAAAAAATAAACCTAAAAACTTTGTGAAATGCTTCATTTTCATGACGGAGTCTCCTTTTTAAAATTTTTAACAGGCAGCGCAGTCTTGAGGGATTTGCGCTTTTCCTGCGGCATTCATTTCTCTTTATAATTTTACTATTTGAAAGGTGGGAATTGCAATGATTTAGGCCTTTCAGAAGTGTTGGCGACTAAAAGGTCCTTTAGATGAGGGTTTTTGCAAGTCGATTTATTTTTCCTGCGCCTAAAAGGAGGATGAGGTCATCACTTTGGGCGATTTTTTTAAGTTTTTCTGTGATGCTTTCAAATGAGTTTTCAAATGGCTCGTAACTGACTGTCAGTTGTGGGTTTTTTTCTTGAATTGCTCGGACAAGTTGTTTACTTGTTACGTTTTCAATGGGAGCTTCGCTTGCGGGGTAAATATCGGTGATAACCAGATGATCGACATTGCTGGTGGCAAATGTTTCAACAAAATCGTCCCACAGTTTGTGGGTTCGTGAATAGCGATGTGGCTGAAAAATAACAGTAAGCTTTTTCTTTGCCCGTTTTCTTGCTACAGAAAGTGTATTTACAATTTCTTTCGGATGGTGTCCATAATCATCAAAGACTTCTGCTTTTTGAAATAATCCATTGTAAGAAAATCGGCGTTCTATCCCCTTAAAGCTTGCAATGGCGTCAGCGATTTTTTGAAAATCGATATTTAAATCAAGAGCAAGTGCGATAGATGCTAAACAGTTTTGCGCATTATGTTTTCCCGGCATGTTGATACAAATTTCTCCACATGATCCTTTTTCTTTTGTGTGTACGGTAAAGCGTGAATGATCAGGACCTAAGAAAAGATTTTCTGCCCATACATCTTCTTTGTGTTCAAAGCCATACTTCACAATTTTTGCGTACGGAATGGGAAGTATAGAACGAATGTTAGGATCGTCAGCACAGACAATGGCTTTTCCATAAAAAGGAAGATTTCTTAAAAACTGCCGAAATGTTTGTTTCACATCATCAAGATCTTTGTATGTTTCTAAATGCTCCAAATCAATATTGGTGACAATGGCAAGTGTTGCTTGCAGTTGCAAAAACGATCGATCACTTTCGTCCGCTTCTGCAATTAGAAAGTCTCCTTTTCCAAGGCGTGCATTTGTTGAAATATTTTTCAGGTGTCCACCGATGATAACCGTTGGATCCATTTGTGCTTCGATAAGAATGTGTGAAATTAAAGATGTTGTTGTTGTTTTTCCATGTGATCCTGCAATCGCAACACTGTATTTTGTACGCATCAGTTCTGCAAGCATCAGTGCACGAGAAATGGTTGGAATTCCACGTTTTTGTGCGGCGACAATTTCTGGATTGTCTAGTTTGATTGCGGAAGAGTAGACCAAAATATCAATGTTTTTGTCGTGGCAGCCGGGACTGTTATTTCCTTCATAAATTTTACAACCAATTGAAAGAAGATCCCGAACACTTTTTTGGCTCATATCAACATCACATCCAGAAATTTCATATCCTTGAAATTTAAGAATTTTTGCGATGCCGCTCATGCCTATTCCGCCGATGCCAACAAAGTGAATATGTGCCTTTTTTTTGTACATGGATGCTTTGCGATTTTAAGGGTGAGATTGATTTCAACTGTAGTGTAAGAAAAGCTACAGCATTTTTTGTAACTTTAAAAGTCTTTGTCGTAGTGCTATCAATTTTTCAATATCGATGTCCCTGTCCGACCTGCGCGCCATAGCTTCAGCGGTGGCGTGAGAAGCATCAGTAGAGACGGACATGGTTGTCTTATGAGAACCAAAAACTTCCGATTTGTGTTTTGTTTGTTTTAATTTTTGGCGAGCGCCGTTGATGGTGAATCCATCTTCATAAAGCAATTTTTTGATTTCTTTAAAACGGTTGTAGTCTTTTTCTTCGTAAAAACGTTGACCACCTTCAGAACGGCTTCCCTTGAGGTTGAACTCTTTTTCCCAGAACCGAATTACAAATCGTTCAACATTGAGCCTTTTGGCGAGCTCCCCAATACGGAATTGCTTCTTTTGCATTTTCATGACAACCGTCTCCTGTTTTGTGGGTCATTACTACAAACCATTTTCTTTCTTTATAGCGAAATAGGCTGTGTATGTAAAATTCTTGCCGTTGTGCTCTATCAACTTCCTGCTGGCTGAACGGCCCGTTCTTTGCTAACCTGAGGGTTCTACAGTATTTTCAAGTAAGCAATACATGTTTTAGGCCCTGAAAGAGGGTCTTAATTTGAGGAAAATTATACCATGAAATTCAAAGATTTACTGCTTCCACTCGGGTTTTCGCTTCTTACTGTTATTTTTATTAACAAATTCTTTTTCAAAAGCTCAGATTCTGGTGTGCCTCAGGGGGTACAGTCTGGCCAACGTTTTACTGCGCCAAAGCAAAATATAGAAACCAAACTCCTTAACACAGAGATCGATTTCATTGATGAAAAACGTTCTCGCAAGATGGTTCTGACTGAAGTGGAAACCGACCTGGCAAGGTTTGTATTTTCCAACGAAGGAGCTTCTCTTGAGCGTCTTGAGATGAAGCGAGAAATTAATGGAAAAGAAGGCTTCATTCATACCATCTATCCTGTGGGACAAAACGAAAAAGAAGATAAATGCTTTTTAGTTGCTCTGAACGAAAAGACTCCTTACTTTTACGAGTTTGCAGGCAAAGAAGAAACTGAATCTGAAGTTCGGGTGCGCTATCGATATGCTTCCCCTGCGAGTGATGTGCACATCAAAAAGACCTATACCATTTTCAAAGAAACCCACAAATTAAATCTAACGGTCGAAGTTGCTGCGAAAAAATCTTTAGAAAATGGTGTTGAACCGCGCATTTTCTTCCCATCTCCATTTTCTCCAGAAATTCCAGGAGGTCCATTTGCAGTTATTGAAAATAACAAAAAGTCAGTTGAGCGAACGGGTGGATCTAGTATCAATGAACAAAATTGGTGGGCATCGCCTTCTTTACTTGGGGCAGACAATAAATATTTTTCACATGTGTTGATTGAAGATCCAGATAAATTTGTACAGCGAGGCTATTATCGCGAGCCTTCCGCAGAAAAACTGTTTTCAATTTTGGAAGGTCCAACTGTTGAAAAAAACGGGAGCTGGACGCTTTCATTTTACTTCGGTCCAAAAGAGGATGTTGCCATGGGGCGTGTAGATGCGCGGCTCGAACAAACGCTTGATTATTCTGGATGGCTTGCACCGATTTCAAAATTGTTACTCGCGTTTTTGAAGTACCTTTACAAGTATCTAGGTAACTATGGACTTGCAATTATTGTGCTTACTTTGCTTATGCGGTTACTGCTGCTTCCATTTACCATGAAAGCAGATCAAGGCATGAAAAAGCGAGTAGAGTTGCAGAAAAAAATGAAGTATGTCGAACAAAAATATAAACACGATAAAGATATGCTTGCACAAGCAAAAGCGGATTTAATTCGCAAACATGGGTTGCCTGGTTTGGGTGGGTGTTTGCCAATGTTGTTGCAGGTTCCTATTTTCTTTTCACTCAGCCGAGTGCTTTCTAGTTCCATTGAGTTTTACAAAGCTCCATTTTTCTTGTGGATTACGGATCTTTCTGCAGCAGACCCATACTACATTCTTCCTATGGTGATGTCCGGAGCAATGATACTGCAAGGACTTTTGGGAGACAAAAACATGCGTTTCCCTCTGATTGTCATGGGACTTCTGTTTGGTGCTTTTCTTTCAAATCTTTCGGCAGGACTTGGGCTATATCTTGCAATAAGTACTTTGCTTGGTCTTTTGCAAACAACATTACAAAAAAGATTGAGGGCAGTGTAAGGCAATGCAAAATAAGCTTCCGTCACTTGATAATCTTTTAAAGACGTTGCAACATGTGCCATATCTTGCGTCCAAGAACTTATATCGTGTTGCTTCTTATTTTTTACATATGGAACCAGAAAAACTTGAACAGTTTTGCAAAGTGTTGCTCGCTGCACGTCAGAATCTTGAAAAATGTACAACCTGTTTTGCGTGGAAAGAAAAAGCTGCAGATTGTTTTTTTTGTACGTCTTCTAAAAAAAATCAAGCTCTTGTGTGTGTTGTAGAAACGTGGCAAGAACTGTTGGTTGTCGAACGAACCGGTGGGTATGACGGTGTGTACCATGTACTTGGTGGTGCTATTTGTCCACTTGAAGGAATTGGTCCAGAAAATTTATCAATTGAACCACTGATTGAACGGGTAAAAAAAGAAAGTGTTCAGGAAATTATTTTGGCAACAAATCAAACACCGGAAGGTGAAGCAACTGCTGCGTTTATTGCAAGTAAATTAAAAAATACTGCGGTCAAAATTTCTTGTCTTGCTCGCGGAGTTCCTGTTGGTTCATCTTTAGAATTTATGGATCGGCTTACGGTGTACAAAGCACTGTCTGAACGACGTCCGTTTTAAAAAGGATTATTCATGTTTTTTGATGTGTCACAAAAACCGGATGCTTCACTTTATGTTTCTCGCAGAAAAGATCTAGTCAATGCGATAAAGCAAGAATTAAAAGCAAGCAAGTCGGATATTCTTTTGTTGTTTGCAAGCTTTGAACGAGCAACAGAACTGTTTCGGCAAGATAGTTCATTTTTTTATCTGACTGGTATTCGTGAACCAGGAATTGCCCTTGTTTCTGAAATGAACGAGAAAGCAACGCTATACATTCCAAACTGTGAACAAGACAGAACGCAGTGGATGCATACACCAGTTCCATTGACACAAGAGAATTCAAAAAATATTGGCGTTGATTCCATTGCATTTTTAGGAGATGTTTGTCCGGGATATCAGTTCCATCCTTTTTTCCCGCAAAATGAGTACAAAACAATTTTAGAAAAAATAAAAAAAACAGTTGATGCGGGTGGAAAAATTTTCACCTTAAATCCAAAAAATTCTCACGAGTACGTACAACAGCGTTTACTTCTGGAACGAATTAAAAATTTCATTCCCGGTTTTGAAGCTGCGTTAGTTGATGTTTCTGCTTTGGTTGCGACAATGCGCAGAAAAAAAGATATGCACGAAATCGAACGAACATACGAAGCGGTCAACGTTACCATTGTTGCGCACGAAACTGCAGCACAAGCAATTGAGCAAAATGTTTCGGAGCGGGAAATTCAGGGAGCACTCGAGTACGTGTTTACCGCAGCGGGAGGACGGGCTGCATTTCCATCGGTAGTTGCATCGGGAATAAATGGAACGGTGCTTCACTACACAGACAACAACGGAGAACTAAAAGATGGTGATCTGATTTTGATCGACATTGGTGCACAGGTTGACCACTACTGTGCAGATATTACACGGACGTATCCGGTTTCGGGAGCATTTACTGATCGGCAGCGGGAACTTTATAACGCTGTCTTAGAGACCCAAAACTACATTGCAGATCTTGCAAAGCCAGGCATGTGGTTGAGAAATGAAAAAGAAGAAGAAAAATCTCTTCACCACTTGGCGAAAAAAAAATTGGAGTCCAAAGACCTCGGAAAACATTTTCCACATGGTATCGGCCATTTTTTGGGCCTTGATGTGCATGATGTTGGCAACTACAGCCGTCCCCTAGAACCAGGAGATCTGTTTACTATCGAACCAGGGGTGTATATCAAAGAAGAAAATATTGGTATTCGCATTGAAGATAACTTTTGGATGGGCAAAAGTGGCGTAGTCTGTTTGAGTGAAGAACTTCCAAAAGATCCAGATGAAATTGAAAAGTTGATGGAAAAAGAAACCCCCGCAGAATAAAAATTCTGCAGGGGAGATATTTAATTCAGTTATTTGTTTTTTAAACGTCTATCCATTTTTTGTAAGCACAATAGGGTATGAGTACTCCAGTAGCGAGTCCTGCGCCTATCGTGGCGCTTGTAACAAAGACAACAGCTATGCCTCCTGCTGGGAGTAGAAGGTAATAAAACCAGCCACTCCGGCCTTTAAACCATTTTCCCGACCCTTTTTCAAATCCTTCCACGAGTCCTTCTGCAAAATTAACTCCCATGTTTTTCGCGGTACTATCTAATTCTCCCTTAAGGGTTGTAAAGTTTGTTGCAACGTCTGTACCTAAAAGCATTTCCGTTAATTCTTTGATGCCGCTAACAGTTCCATCAACGTTTGTAAGGGTTTCATCGGTTTTTTCAAGAGCTTCTTCGTATTGATTCATACACAGCGCGAAATCACTTTTGCGTAAGAATCGTTTTGTAAAGAATTTTCTCCATCCCTCGGATTGTTCGAGCGCACCATCAATTTGAGAAGAAAAGCTTTCATCATAACGGTTTCCCCATTTTTCTGATTGCTCGATCACTTGGTCCAATTGAGGGTTTGTGGTATTTTTTATGACTTCTGCTGCCTGCATGATGGCATTTACATCAAAGTTAAGGTTGAATCCGCCATTTCCCTGATTCGAGCAGGTAGATGTAAGGCTTACCAAAAGCGGCATAAGCGCGATTATTCTTATTTTTTTCCAGATATTCATAGTGTTCCTCCACTATTTATAGATTACTATTTTTCCAAACCTCTTTTTTAGAGGTCTTTTCTTTTGTTTTCGTTAACTAAATGGCTTAAAGACCTTGATGATTATACATATTGCGGTTGCAGTAACAACTGCGGCTCCTGCTGTGTACCAAACTAAATTTTTTACATCCTTTTTTGTTTGTTCCCGTTGTTCATCTGCAAATTCTCGCGCAAATTCTTGGATCTCATTTTTAAGTTCTTTTCCGCTAAGCAAAACTTCTTTTGTTGCACTAAGTGCTGTTCGTACGGCACCTTTCTTTTTAATGAATTTTTTAGCTGCCTCTTTAGCTGCTTCTTTAAAAGACAACTTCTTATTCTTAGTGGGGCGATCAGCAGTCTCTTTTAGAGCGTTGTGCAAAGTTCCGTTTTGAGACGGCTCTGTGCATGTAGATGTAAGGTTTACCAAAAGCGACATAAGCGCGATTATTCTTATCTTTTTCCTGGTGAACATAGCATTTCTCCACTATTTTTACGTGAATTATTGTCCTTAGGCCCATAAAAAGGCCTAAATAATACTCTAATTTAAAGTTTAGAGGGTATGGCTGGAAGCGCAACTGCCCCCTTTGAATGGGGCTATTGGCGATTTATTGGGCTGTGGTGGCCGGAATTGCTTGTTGTTTCTTCCAGTACAAAAAAAATGCCTCCTTGGCCGTGAGGGCGCCAATAACGACAAGTGTTCCCACTGTGGCGGCGCCGATCAGAATGAGGCCCACATCCCGCAGTTTTTGTGGAAGTTCTTCCACCACCTGCCTGGCTTTTTTGATTTCTGTGCCCACCTCGGAAAGAGTCATCTCGGAAGCAGCTGAGTTCGTGCACAAATTTGTGAGTAAAAACATGCAGAGGATTGTCTTTTTGATTCGTTTCATATCTGTTGCCTCCTGGTATTTTACTGTCTATTTTTTGCCAATTTTATCAAACGCAAAAAGAATAACCAAGCAGGTTATAAGACTGATGGCAAGCGGCGCAACGCTACCCACAAAACTGCCGTGTGTTGTCAAAATGCCGGAAAGCAGGAATGCAAGGCATGTTCCAATGATTGCGGGCACAGCATAGAAAAATTGGGTTGTTGCATGGTCAACCGGTGTAGAGCCTGCGCTGCTTGAAGCCATGATGGTTGTTTCAGAAACCGGTGAAATATGGTCTCCACAAACGGCGCCAGAAAGTACCGCGCCAATCACAGGAAGCAGCAAGGTAATGCTTGCAACGTCCGCAGGAAGAGCAACCTGAGACAGTTTTATGATCATTGGAATTGCGATTGGCACCATGATTGCGATGGTTCCCCAAGACGTTCCGGTTGCAACTGCCATGATTGCTGAAACTATAAACATCATGAGTGGAATAAGTGAAAGGCCAACATTGCCAACCATAATTTTTGCAAGATAATCTCCGGTCAAAAGTTGATCCTGAACGATTGCACCCAAGATCGATGCAAGAAACAGCATGATGATTGGGTCGCCCATTAATTCTATGCCACCCATAACAGTTTTTTGCACATTGCTTGTAGTAATTTTTTTCCGGCGCAAAGAAAACAAAAGACTTATGCACATTGTAAGTGTTCCCGCAAAAAAGAGCGCGAAAAATGAAGGGCCAACAATTCCCTTCAGACCAAAGATGGAAACCAGTTGATCACCAAACAATGTTGCAAGGGTTATAGAGCTAGCCAGCATTGCTATTGGGATAAAGAGATCTTTGAGAGCTCCGCTTGCTTTTTTTGTTTTTTCAATTGACACCGTCACTTCTTTGCCGCCGCCAAAAAGATTGCCTGTTTTTTCTGCAACTGCTTCATGTGCGCCCATCGGACCGTAAGAAATTCTGCGTCGCACAATAAACCACACAGAGGCAAGCATCAAAAAGGAGTAAAAAATAAATGGAATTGATTTGAGATATACCATGTAAGGACTTGCCAAAATTCGTGGCGCATCAGAAAGTTGCGTAGTAATTTTTGCTTCTCCAAGTCGCTGGGTAATCATTGCACTCCATCCAGAAACTGGCGCAATAACAACGAGAGGAGTTGCGATTGAGTGGACCAAAAATGCAAGTTTTGCACGCGCAATTTTAAATTGATCAGTAAGCGGACGCATTACGTGACCGACGGTTGAATTACTCAAATAATCGTCTATAAACACGCTGAAAGAAAAAAGAATAGAGGTTGTCTCAGCGGATTTTTTATTTTTTAATTTTTTGGAAGCAAACTGGGTAAATGCTGCTGCGCCACCGGTTTTTATCACCAGCGCTACAACGGTTCCGAGTGCAATCAAAAAAAGATAAATGCATATATTGTTAGGGTCGGTTATTGTGCTCCAAAAAGTGTTGCCGACAAGTTTTGCGCTGCCCAGAGGATTGAAGTCCATTGCGATCAGTGCTGCACAGATGATACCAGTGAGCAGTGAAGGGTTGAGTTTTTTAGTGATCAGCGCCATGGTAAGCACGATGATGGGGGGAGTCAGCACAAGCCATGAATCTGTCATAGAAATTCCTTGGATTTTTTTATTTTCTGATATTCACTTTTTGAAGGCATGCCCTAGTTTACAAATCTTCATAGCAGAAATAAAGGATATGCGCTTTTTTGTGTTTGACCAACCGTCTTTTTTGCTTTAATTTGTACTGTAGCCTCGTTTGTACAAAAAACCAAAAATTAAAGTCAAACATTACATTTAGCGAATTAAAGGATCCGTGATGGGTTTCAATAAGGCATTTTTTCTGAAAAAAGAAGACAGAAAGCCTGCGTGGATAGTTCTCGACGCAGAAGGACAAGTTCTTGGACGTCTAGCGACCAAAATTGCAGATACCCTGAGAGGCAAAAACAAGCCAACTTATACCCCACATACTGATGGTGGTGACTACGTTGTGGTAATCAACGCAGAAAAGGTGGTTATGACCGGTAAAAAAATGCAAAACAAAATTTACGATCGATACACCGGATGGATGGGCGGATACAAAGAGCAAACCGCAAAAGAGTTGATGGAAAAGCATCCAACCAAAATTATCGAACTTGCAGTAAAGCGTATGCTTCCAAAGAATAAGCTAAGCGCGTCTATTTTGAAAAAACTTAAAATTTATGCTGGCCCTGAACATCCACATGGAGCGCAGATCGGCTAAATCAAAACAAGCTTTTAAAAAGAAGGGCCCGGAAAAATCCGGGCCTTTTTTATGTAATCAAAAGAAGGATATTAGTATCGAAAGAAGCCTTTGATCTGTACAAACCATGGACTTATAATGCGCCAAATATCTTTAGCGCTCAGATAGACAAACAAGGCGAGCATACCGATCCAACAAATGATAAAGATGATCTCTTTGGTTCGTTCTGGTATCTGTCTGCGGATGATGCCTTCAATGGTATAAAGAAGAGCTTGACCACCGTCCAAAATCGGAAGAGGAATTAAGTTCAGGACCGCAAGATTGATGCTGATGATTGCCAAGAAAAGAAGAAAGATTCTCAGTCCCTTGGAAGCACCCTTAATGGTTTCTGAAATAATCATAACCGGTCCGCCAAGCCCACGAGTGTCTCGTTTGGCCAAAATATGCTTGTATGCTCTGATGGTATTCATGAGGTATGCGTTAACCAGCTTTACTCCATGGGCAATCGCTGCAAGAAATGGGATGCCTGGCTTTGAAACGACTTCAAAAATCACCCCAAGGCTGCCATATGATTTGCCAAAAACTTCTCTTGATTCAAGTTCAATGGTTAAATCCTTTTTTTCTCCGGCACGATCGATCGAAATAGCAACGGTTTTACCACCCAGTGGCTTTATGATTTTGAAGATATCTTTGGCGCTTTCGCCGAGCGGTTTTCCGTCTAGTGCTATGATGCTGTCTCCTGGTAAAATTCCAAATTTTTCTGCAGGAGAGTCTTTTTGAACTTCCGCTACTTTTGTTGTCGTATTGAGTGGATACAGGAATTTAGATTTGGGCAGGCCAACGAGGAACATAGCGCACAAAACGAGGTATGCAAAAAGAAGATTGAAGGTAATGCCGCCAAAAATAATGGAAAGTTTTTGATACAGGGGTTTGGAGGTGAACAGTGCAGGGTCTGTTGGTCCTTTAGGGGACTCTGAGGCCATCTCGACATAGCCACCAAGAGGAACGGCTCCGATGGAAAATTCTGTTTCTCCAATTTTCTTTTTGAGAAGTTTTGGACCATAGCCGATGGCAAAACTGTTTGTGCGGACCTTGAAGACTTTGCAGAAGATGAAGTGCCCAAATTCGTGAAAGGCTATAATGAAGCCAATTCCGAGAATGCCGGCCACGGTTAGAACGAGATTGTTCGAAAGGGAAAACAACAGTTTTGACAATGCCATATAAGTGCTCCTTGACTATGGAAAACGATTTTTGTAATCTCGGGGTTCACTAGTTATATTTGGTATGAAATGTCCGAAAATAACGTAGCATGTCTGGTCAAGTAAGTCTATAAACGGAACGACAGGAAGAACGGTTTGACACAGATGTAACCCCATGCTTCTGATATGATTGCCAGTGCACCTGAAGTTTCTCGTCCATTTTTTCAATTTGGCTTGAAAAAAATATTAGAAAAGGTAATCTACTAGTATCATTCTGGATCGTTTCGGACGATTCTTTCGCAAAAATTGTATTTTTGAAACAAATTTGCCTGTTAACGGAATAGGAATTTTCAACTATGCCTACGATTAACCAAATGGCCCGTCGCCGTAGAAAGAGGGTCAAGTCAAAGTCAAAAAGTCCAGCGCTTAAAGGGGGGCCGCAGGCAAGGGGAGTCTGTACTCGTGTCTTCACAGTGAAGCCAAAAAAGCCAAACTCTGCTCTTCGAAAAGTTGCCCGTGTCAAATTGTCCACAGGGATTGAGATCACTGCATACATTCCGGGAGAAGGACACAATTTGCAGGAGCACTCCGTGGTCTTGGTTCGTGGTGGCAAAGTAAAAGATTTGCCAGGTGTTAAGTACCACATTGTTCGTGGAGCGCTTGATACCGCAGGTGTAGAAAACAGAAAACAGTCGCGTTCGTTGTACGGCGCGAAGCGTTCGTAGACTGGTCAAAAGGATTTAAAGTATGCCAAGGCGTAAGAAAAAAAGTTTTAAAAGAAATATCGGCGTTGATCTTGAGTACGGATCTGAACTGATTCAAAAATTTATCAATGTTATCATGGAGCGTGGTAAAAAAAATACTGCGCGCAAAATCATCTATGGTGCGATGGCAATCATGGGGAAAAAGGTAGGAGGCGACAAAGATAAGACGCTTGCTATGTTTACCAAAGCTTTTGACCAGATTGTTCCCTTCATTGAAGTTCGGTCGCGACGAGTTGGTGGTTCTGTCTATCAGGTTCCACGTGAAGTTCGCCCCGAAAGAGGTCGAGCTGTGGCGATTCGATGGATTATTGCAGCTGCAAAAGCCCGAACAAATAAATCCATGGCAGAGCGTTTAGCTGCAGAGCTTTTAGAAGCGCATGAAGGTCGTGGAAATGCTATAAAGAAAAAGATGGACGTACATAGAATGGCTGAAGCCAATAGGGCTTTTTCCCACTATGCTTGGTAGGTAAAGGTATGCAATAATGAGTTCTTCAGATAAATTAAAAAATTATAGAAATATTGGTATCGCGGCCCACATTGATGCGGGTAAAACAACGCTTACCGAGCGCATACTTTTTTATACCGGAATCTCTCACAAGATTGGTGAAGTGCATGAAGGTGAAGCAGTCATGGACTGGATGGAGCAGGAGCGTGAGCGAGGGATTACAATTCAATCCGCCGCGACGACCTGTTTCTGGAATGATCATCAGATCAATATCATTGATACTCCCGGTCACGTTGATTTTACTATTGAAGTTGAGCGATCGCTCCGTGTGTTAGACGGTGTGATCGCTGTTTTTTGTGGTGTTGCTGGTGTGCAACCACAATCTGAAACAGTGTGGCGTCAAACGGAACGATACGATGTTCCAAGAATTATTTTTGTAAATAAACTTGATCGAATCGGTGCTGATTACATGCGCGTGGTTGAGGATATTCGCGACAAGTTTAAAGCGAATGTTGTGCCGATGCAGGTGCAAGTTGGTGCGTCCGAAAATCTTCAGGGTGTCATTGATGTTCTTACAAGAAAATTTGCAACATTTAGTGAAGGCGACCGTGGTATAAAAGTCACCTGGTCAGATGTTCCTGAAGAACATAAAAAGCAAGTTGAAAAAATTAGAGCTGAAGTTGTGGAAGCTGCGTGCGATGTTGATGATGTTCTTGCAGACAAATATTTGAACGAGCAAGAAATCACCGTTGATGAAATCAAAAAAGCATTGCGCAAGGGTGTTATCGAGCGTCATTTTTCATTGGCGTTTTGTGGAACAGCATTTAAAAATAAGGGTGTACAGCCGTTGCTTGATGCTGTTGTTGATTACCTTCCATCTCCTTTAGAAGTTCCTCCTGTCGAGGGAGACCATCCTCGCTCTGGAGAAAAAATTGCAAGAAATGCGGATCCAAAAGAACCGTTTTGCGCCCTTGTATTTAAAATCGCAACAGATCCGTTTGTAGGTGTTCTGAACTTTGTTCGTGTGTATTCGGGAGAACTGAAATCTGGTTCTTACGTATACAATGCGCGTACTGGTTCGAAAGAGCGCGTGAGTCGATTATTGAAGATTCACTCAAACAAGCGGGAAGAAATTCCATCCGTGAGTGCGGGTGATATTGCGGCGGTTATTGGTATTAAAGAAGCAATAACCGGTGATACATTGTGCGAAGAAAATAATCTTGTTTTGCTTGAGCCTATTCGGTCTCCAAATCCTGTGATTTCTACTTCTGTAGAAGCGAAAAATAAGGCGGATCATGAAAAGTTAACTATTGCATTGAAAAAAATGATGCAAGAAGATCCATCCTTTATTTTTACATACAATGAAGAAACAGGACAGACAGAGATTTCTGGAATGGGTGAATTACACTTGGAAATTATTGTCGACCGACTCAAAAGAGAACATAAAGTTGAGGCAGTACAAGGTCGATTGAAAGTTGCATACAAAGAGACCATCCAAAAACTAGCTGATGTTGAAGGGAAATACATCAAACAGTCTGGTGGTCGTGGACAGTATGGTCACGTATGGATTAAATTTGAGCCACTCGAAAGAGGTACTGGTTTTGAGTTTGAAAATAGCGTTGTTGGTGGATCCATTCCTCGTGAGTTTATTCCGAGCGTTGAAAAAGGATTGAAAGAAGCAATTACGTCCGGAGTTTTGGGAGGATATCCTGTTGTTGACGTCAAAGCGACGTTGTATGATGGTTCTTACCACGATGTTGACTCGTCTGAGATGGCATTTAAAGTTGCTGCGTCTTTGGCGTTCAAAACTGGTATGTCACAAGGTTCGCCTGTTTTGCTTGAGCCAATTATGAAGGTTGAAGTAGATACACCTGATGAATACATGGGTGATGTGATGGGTGACCTCAATGGACGACGTGGCAGAATTTTGGGAATGGAAGAAAAGGGAGGAAAACAGATCATTAGAGCGGAAGTTCCGCTTGGTGAGATGTTTGGTTATGCAACTGAGTTGCGATCAATGACCAAAGGGCGTGCAGGATATTCAATGGAATTTGAATGTTACAGAGAAGTTCCACAACATGCCCAAGAAACCATTCTTGGTAAAAAATAGAAAGAGCAAAGCAAAGTAGTTTTTTTAGAATAATATAACAGTTGTTTGGGAGTTTAAACGATGGCAAGAGACGTTTTCGAGCGTAAGAAGCCCCACGTTAATGTTGGTACCATTGGTCACGTTGATCATGGAAAAACTACATTAACAGCAGCCATTACAAAAGTTTTGGCAGAAAAAGGTGGAGCAGATTTTAAGTCTTTTGGTGAAATTGATAATGCGCCGGAAGAAAAAGCACGTGGTATTACTATTTCTACTTCACATGTTGAGTATGAAACAGCTAATCGTCACTATGCCCACGTTGACTGCCCAGGCCACGCTGACTATGTAAAAAACATGATCACTGGTGCTGCGCAGATGGACGGTGCAATTCTTGTAGTATCTGCAGCAGACGGTGCTATGCCTCAAACGCAAGAGCACATTGTGCTTGCACGTAACGTTGGTGTGCCGGCAATGGTTGTGTTCCTCAACAAAGTTGACATGGTTGATGATCCAGACATGATCGACATGGTTGAAGACGAGCTTCGTGAAATGCTTACAAAATACGAGTTTCCAGGGAGTGAAATTCCTATCATTAGAGGTTCTGCACTGAAGGCTCTCGAAGGTGATAAGAGCGAAATAGGTGAAGAATCTATCATGAAATTGATGGAAGCTTTGGATTCTTACATTCCTGAGCCAGCACGAGAAATTAGCAAGCCGTTTTCTATGCCAATTGAAGCAGTTTTCTCCATATCGGGACGTGGAACTGTTGCAACAGGAAGAATAGAAAAAGGAAAAATTAAAGTTGGTGAAGAAGTTGAGATTGTTGGTCTTGGCAGTGACATCAAATCTGTTGTTACCGGTGTTGAAATGTTTAGAAAGATTCTGAACGAAGGTCAGGCTGGTGACAATGTTGGTTTGTTGCTTCGTGGTGCCAAGAAAGAAGATATCGAACGTGGCATGGTTGTTGCCGCTCCAGGAAGCATTACACCTCACAGAAAATTCAAGTGTCAGGTGTATATCTTGAGCAAAGAAGAGCATGGCCGACACAGCCCGTTTGTTACAGGATATCGTCCACAGTTTTACTTCCGTACAACCGACGTTACTGGAACCGTTACATTGCCAGAAGGGCGTGAAATGGTAATGCCAGGAGACGACGTTGAGTTGTCCGTCGAGTTGAACTCTCCAATTGCTATGGAGAAAGATTTGCGTTTCGCAATTCGTGAAGGTGGAAGAACTGTTGGTAAAGGTGTTGTCACCGAAATCTTGGACTAATATAGGTAACTGATGAAAAAACAGAAGATTCGTTTAACACTGAAATCATACGACCATCAGTTGCTTGATAAAGCGGTGAAGCAAATTGTTTTGACAGTCAAAAGGACCGGGTCTGAACTTGTAGGGCCCGTTCCTCTTCCAAACAAGAAAAAATGCTTCACGGTTTTGCGATCTCCTCACGTGAATAAAAAGTCGAGAGAGCAGTTTGAGTTGACAACGCACAGGCGCATAATTTACATCGTTGCTCCATCGGATCAAACAATGGATGCGCTTATGAAGCTGAATATATCATCTGGTGTTGATGTGGATATTAAGTAACCGTAGGAAGGTCATACAATGGTTTCAGGTCTCTGGGGAAAAAAAATAGGCATGACGCAAGTGTTCTCAAAAGAGAATGCTGTTGTACCTGTTACCGTTATAGATGTCGACGGTTGGTTTGTGACGAACATCAAGACTGTTGAACGTGACGGGTATGCAGCTGTTCAGCTAGGACTTCTGAAAAAAAGATATGCTGGAAGTTCTTTTTCAGCAGATTGGCTTAAAAAGCCGAAGAAGCACTTCACTTTTTTACGTGAAGTACGTGTGAAGCAAGAGGAAGTACAGTCATTGCCTGCAATCGGAACGGTGGTTGATTTTGCGCCATTCCTTGAAGAAGGTGTATTGGTTGATGTGTTTGGCATCTCGAAGGGATGTGGTTTTGCGGGTGTTATTAGAAGACACAATTTTGCAGGCCCTCCAGCGAGTCACGGTTCTACTATGGGTAATCGAACCGGTTCTATCGGAACGTTTGCTACACAGGGTAAGGTTATCAAAGGTAAGGCAATGCCTGGACACATGGGTGCTACAAAAGATGTTGCAAAGAATCTTGAGGTAATCAAAATTGATCAAGATGCAAAGGTCATTCTTGTGAAGGGTTCTGTTCCTGGCAAGTCCGGCTCATTGGTTTTTGTTCGAAAAGAAATAGTGTAGGTGTGAGTCATGAATAAGCAGACAGACGAAAAATCACAAAAAAGCAAACAACTCAGTCATGTAGTAACAGCCAAGGAGTTAGGCATTGATCTTAAAGTGAAGCCTGCTTCACAAGCAACATTTTCAATATGGGTTCGTGCGCTATTGCAAAATTGGCGACAAGGTACTGTATCTTGCAAGGGACGCTCTGATGTTTCCCGTACCGGTAAAAAGCCGTGGAAGCAAAAAGGAACAGGAAGAGCTCGAGCAGGTTCGTTTCGTTCTCCTTTGTGGAGAGGCGGAGGTGTAACTTTTGGTCCTCAGAAGCGTACTCGTTCGATGCATATGCCAAAGCAAATGAGAAAAAAGGTACTAGGAGGTCTTCTTGCACAATACGTGAAAGAAAAAAAAGTTACAGCTTTGGATTGGGTGCCAACAGAAGATAAACCAAAAACTTCTTCTGTGTACGCTTTGTTGAAAAATTTGAAATTGCACAACAAGAAGGTTGTTATTTTTCTTCCTTCAGATGATTTTCTTGTGCGAGCGTCTTGTGCAAATATTACCAACGTTAACATTTTATTTTTTGATCAAGCGAATGCATTTGATCTTGCAAACAGTGAGCATTGGTTATATCTCAAAAGAGACGCTGATGCCTTTAAAAATATGGTGTCACAATGGATTTAAGTATTTATAACGTCATACTCGGTCCATGGATGACCGATAAGGCATACAAACTCAATAGAGATTTAAAAAAGCTTGTATTGAGAGTGCATCCATCTGCAAATAAGCCGATGATAAAAGAAGCCTTGGAAAAACTTTTTAAGGTAAAAGTTCAAAACATTAGAATCATAGTTCGTCAGGGCAAAATGATTCGCCGCTTCAGAAGAAAACCGACACAAAAAACAACAGTTAAAAAGGCTGTGGTTACCTTGCGTGAAGGTTTCTCAATTGATATTTGGAATCAGTCTGGAGCGCCGGCACTGCCTACAGAGGAAGCTGCAAAAAAAGCTTAACGAGCTCGAATAGAAGGAATTAAAAGGTTATATCATGCCAATTCGTCGCAGGAAACCACGAAACGCGTCGTTGCGATTTCAAACATTCATCGACACGTCGGATCTTACGAAAAAAAGAAAGCCAGAGCGTTCCCTCTTGGATGGTTCCAAGAAAAGAACGAGTGGCAGAAATAGTTATGGCAGAATCACAACACGTCATCGTGGTGGAGGCTCGGCAAGAACGTATCGGATCATAGACTTCAGATGGAGTCAACGTGATGTGTCCGGAAAGGTTGTTTCGGTTGAGTACGATCCAAATCGTAATGTCCGTATCGGACTCGTATTTTATGACAACGGTGCGAAGCGATACATACTTTTGCCGGAGACGCTTGGCGTAGGAAGCAAAGTGTTTTCCAGTATGGAAGCTGACGCAAAGGTTGGTTATGGTATGCCATTGCGACAAATTCCTGTCGGGTTTAACGTACATAATGTTGAAATTAGACCAGGATCTGGTGGTGTATTTGCTCGCAGTGCAGGGACCACTATTCAGTTGGTGGCAAAAAGTGATGGTTATGCAACACTGAAAATGCCTTCAAGTGAAGTTCGCATGGTTCCTCTTGATTGTTGGGCAACAATTGGTGTTCTTGGGAATGCTGATTACAAAAATATCTCATGGGGGAAAGCGGGAAGAAGGCGTCACCTTGGTTTTAGACCGTCCGTGCGTGGTATGGCTATGAACCCTGTTGACCACCCTCATGGTGGTGGTGAAGGGCGTTCGAAGTCTGGTTCTCACCCTACGTCTCCATGGGGAAAAGGGTGTAAGGGAACGAGAACACGCAAGCGGAAAAACCCGCTTATTTTGAAACGACGCAAAGTAAAAAAACATAAGAAGTAAGGATTGAAATACTATGGCTAGATCCGCCAAAAAGGGACCATACGTTGCACAATCGCTTTTGAAAAAAATACAAAAGGTGAAAGAGAGTGGAAAGCGAGAAGTGATTAAAACGTGGTCACGCAGAAGCATGGTTATTCCTGAGTTTGTAGGGCAAACCATTGCTGTTCATAATGGTAAAAAGTTTGTTTCCGTTTTCATCACTGAAAACATGGTTGGACATTACTTGGGTGAATTTGCACCAACAAGAACGTTCAGATTGCACAGTGGTCAACGGAAAGCCGGTGTTGCTCCTAAGGGGTAATTCGGGTAAATTGAATACGAAATTAGTTGATAGATTAAGGTTGCACAATGTCATTTTCAGCCAAATCGAAATATGTCCGTGTTTCGCCACCTAAGCTTCGGCCGTTGGCAGATGTTATTCGTGGAAAAAATGTTGCGTACGCATTGAGCTTGCTTGCAAGCTACAGGACAAGAAGAACGGTGCCTATGCAAAAAGTTTTAGAATCAGCAGCTGCTAATGCCAAGAGTTTGGCAAATGTTGATGTTGCTGGTTTGACGGTCAAAGAAATTCGCGTTGATCAGGGTCCATCGGTTCGTTATTTCAAGCCGGGTGCAATGGGACGTTCAAATGTGTACAGAAGGCGGTTCAGTCATATAAGCGTTGTGCTAGAACAGATAGAAAGCAAAGAGGTCTAGTGTGGGACAAAAGGTTCATCCAGTAGGATTTCGTTTGGGAATTTTCAGAGGCTGGCTCTCCCGTTGGTTCGCGAGAGACTCCTACGGCAAAATGCTCATGGAAGATATGCGCATCAGAAAATATCTCAAAAAAAGATTAAAGCATGCTGAAGTCTCAGCAGTGGACATTGAAAAAGCCGGTGACAACATTCGCGTTATCATTCATTCTGGTCGTCCAGGAGTTGTGATCGGAAAAAAAGGACAAGAAATAGATAGTCTTCGAGTTGCTCTTGGCAAAGTAGTTGGCAAGAAAAATGTTGAAGTTTCGGTACAAGAAGTGAAAAATCCCGAACTTGACGCAATGTTAGTTGCTTTGGGTATCGCGGAGCAACTTGAGCGACGAGTAAGTTATAAAAAGGCCATGAAGCGAGCAACGGCTACTGCAATGAGAGCTGGCGCCAAAGGTATTAAAATCCGTTGCTCTGGACGTTTGCATGGTGCAGAAATAGCCCGTAGTGAGTGGGCTCGTGTTGGTTCTATTCCTTTGCATACATTGCGATCTGATATTGATTATGGTTTGGCTGAAGCTAAAACCACTCATGGAATTATCGGAGTTAAAGTGTGGATATGCAGAGGTGAATATCAACGCGTTTAATGGTTAAGCGTAAATTTGACGGAAGAATGCGACAATGTTGATGCCAAAAAAGACAAAGTACCGAAAAGTGCAACGGGGCAAGAGAAGAGGCGTCTCGAAGGGCGCTCGAACAGTTGCCTTTGGCGAGTATGGACTGCAAGCAGTTGAGCCGGCTTGGTTGACTGCTCAGCAAATAGAGTCGATGCGTATTGCGATATCACGAAAGCTGAAAAAAGTTGGCAAGATGTTCCTACGTGTATTCCCGGACAAGCCTATTACCAAAAAGCCTGCCGAAACCCGTATGGGTAAGGGGAAAGGCGGGGTAGACAAATGGGTTTTCGTCGTGAAGCGTGAGCGCATCATTTGTGAAATTGCGGGTGTTGACGAAGTTGAAGCACGTGAAATTTTAAAGTCAGCTGCTCATAAGCTTCCTATGAAGGTCAAATTTGTCAAAAAAGTGTAGTAATAAAGCGATTTTACGTGGAAAAAGTTTTGTTTTTGTGTATAGTTATTGCTAGTGGTTTCAACGAACATGTGTGACAAATATGAAAGTTAGCAAAGAAAAAAAAGGTCTCAAGGGACTAAGCGTTGCAGAGTTAGATACAAAAATTGAGGCTCTGCGTCGAGAGCTTTTCAATCTTCGCCTAAACGCTACTACGGCGCATGTTAAGGACTATTCCCAGTTTGGTAAATTGCGCAGAAGTATTGCTCGTGCGCTGACGTACAGATCAAAGCAAGCGCAGCAACAATGAGCGATAAAATAGCAGAGGTTTTACATGGCGGAAGATAAAAAAAGTATAAAAAGAATTTTGTCCGGTGTTGTTGTTTCCGACAAAATGGATAAAACCGTTGTCGTGAAGATCAAAAGGACATATAAACACTCATGGGTAGACAAAACAATGAGGTCTTTCAAAAACTACAAGGTCCACGATGAACGCAATCAAGCGAAAGTCGGAGACCTTATTGAGTTTTATGAGGGAAGACCAGTTTCTAAGACGAAGTACATGTACTTGGAACGTGTTGTAAAACAAGACAGCGCGGACAAGTAAAATTAGGGCGAACGATGATTCAGAAAGAGTCTTATTTACAAGTTGCAGACAACTCGGGTGCGAAGTTATTGCAGTGTATCCATGTGATTGGAAGCACGAGAAAGCGTTTTGCCTATGTTGGTCAGGAAATAAAGTGTTCTGTAAAGAGTGCTATTCCTGGAAGTCTGGTCAAAAAAGGTGATGTCGTCACCGTTGTTATTGTGAGAACAAAAAAAGAATATCGACGAGCCGACGGAAGTTACATTCGTTTTGGTGACAATGCCGGCGTGATCGTGAAGGATAAAGAGCCCATAGCCTCACGTATTTTTGGACCAGTTTCAAGAGAGTTGAGAGCGAGTGGTTATTCAAAGATTGTGTCATTGGCACCAGAGGTTTTGTAGGGGATTGAGATATGGCTCGTGTGAAAAAAAATGACACCGTTATCGTTCTTTCAGGGAAGGATAAAGGAAAAAAGGGAGCGGTTCTTCGGTTGTTACCAAAAAAGAATCGTGTAATGGTCAAGGGACTTGGCATCTTTATCAAACATGCAAAGGCGCGCAGACAAGGCGAAAGCTCAGAAATCAGAAAGGAAGAAGGTTGGATAAAACTTTCCAAGGTCATGCCTTTTTGTTCTTCTTGTAAGCAGCCCTGTCGCATCAACGCCAAGGTTCTCGAAGACGGAAAAAAAGTTCGTGTGTGCAATAAATGCAAGGAAGTCATCTAGGCTGCAAGTTTAAGTGGAATTAAGAATGGCAAAAGCTAGATTAGAAGAGCTCTATCAAAATTCTCTCGTGCAACAGCTCAAAGAGAAGCTTGATTTAAAAAATATTATGTCGGTACCGCGACTTTCCAAGATTGTGCTCAATGTTGGAGTCAAAGAAGCGATCGGTGACAGTAAGTTATTAAAGGGTGTCGAAGCGGCAGTTGGAAATATTGCAGGGCAAAAGCCGGTTAGAACCGTGGCAAAAAAATCCATTGCAAGTTTTAAACTTCGTGAAGGAATGCCTATTGGTGTGATGGTAACGCTTCGTGGAAAAGTAATGTACGAGTTTCTGGATAGACTCATTAATTTGGCTCTCCCGGAGGTAAAAGATTTTCAGGGTGTAACCCGCAGATTCGATGGTCGTGGAAATTATAATCTCGGTATAAAAGAGTGGACCATATTTCCTGAGATTGAATACAACGTTGGAGATCGGGTGTATGGGATAAACATTACTATCGGAACGTCTGCTCGTACAGATGACCATGGAAGAGCGTTATTGGAATCTTTTGGTATGCCGTTTAAGGCACAGAAAGAATCAAGGTAAAAATATGGCTAAAAAGTCGCTTATAGAAAAAGCAAAAAGAAAACCGAAGTTTGCCGTAAGAACGAGAAATCGTTGTCAGTTGTGCGGAAGACCTAGAGGCTACATGCGACAGTTTATGATGTGTCGTTTATGTTTTAGGAAGCATGCTCTTTTGGGATTGCTTCCTGGTGTAAAGAAAACAAGTTGGTAAAAAAGTTCATAGGGAAGGATTGGAATGTCAGTTGATGCTATCGGTGATTTTCTGACCATCATTCGCAACGGGCTGATGGCGTCCAAATCGCACGTTGTAGCTCCTTATTCGCAAATTAAGTTTGCGGTTGCGACAATATTAAAAGAAGAAGGCTTTATTCGTGACTGTTCAGTTGTGGAACAAGAGGGCAACAAAAAACAAGTACGAGTTGATCTTAAGTATGTACAGGGAGAATCTGTCATTCATGAGATTACACGTGTGAGCAAGCCAGGACGTCGTTACTATGCCGGGCGCACAAAAATGAAGCCTGTCATCGGGGGCTTGGGCGTTTCTATTCTTTCAACAAATCGTGGTATCATCTCCAACAAAAAAGCAAAAGAGCTTAACGTTGGTGGTGAAATTATTTGTACAGTTTGGTAAGGCGGGGACGAGCACATGTCAAAAATTGGTAGAAAACCCATAGACATTACTGGCGTACAAGTTGATGTAAAAGGCCGCGAGGTTCATTACAAAGGATCTAAATCTGCAGGTGTGTATACATTGCCTGAATATTTGGAAGCAGCCGTCGATGGAACTATATTGACTCTTAGTATTGTAAAATCTTTCGAACGTGAACGTTTCATTAACAGAATGTGGGGACTTCATCGTTCGCTTCTTGCAAATCATATACATGGTGTGGCAAAAGGGTTTGAGCGTCAGTTGAAAATCAACGGGCTTGGTTATAAAGCTGCGGTTTCAGGAAAAAAGGTAGTGTTCACCCTTGGGTACAGTCATAAAATAGATTTTGAGCTTCCTGATGGGGTTTCCATGGAAGTGGATAGAACTGGACAAGCGCTGACACTGAAATCAGCAAGTAAAGAGCTTGTAGGACACGTTGCGAGTATGATTAGAGCGTTAAGAACACCGGAACCGTACAAGGGTACCGGTATTAAATTTGTAGAAGAAGTTATCATTCGCAAGGCTGGTAAAGCCAAGGCGGGAGCATAGGTGATCGCATGTCTGTAAAAAGAGAAATTAAAAAAAGAGCACGAAAAAGAGCATTGCGTGTAAGAAAAAGACTGAAAAGTCGTATGAATAATCAACCACGCATTTCTGTGTTCAGAAGTTTGAATCACATGTACGCGCAGATTATAGATGATGCGGCACAAAAAACAGTAGCGAGTTGTTCTTCTCTTGAAATGAAGGACATAAAAGGCGACAAGAAAAAAGTTGCTCACTCTGTTGGCTTGGAACTTGCCAAGCGTGCACAAGAAAAAGGGGTGACAGCTGTCGTGTTTGACCGAGGAAGTTTTTTATACCACGGAAGAGTTAAGGCGCTTGCTGAGGGCCTGAGAGAAGGTGGTATCAGCGTTTAGGCGTATCATTGAAGTTTGGGAATATACATAATGGCAGATAATAAAGACAATAAAGAAACATTTGTAGACAACGTTGTGAATGTACGACGTGTTACGAAAGTTACCAAAGGTGGAAAGCGTTTTTCGTTTTCTGCGTTGGTTGTTTCTGGCAACAGAGATGGAAAAATAGGTGTTGCTCTCGGAAGAAGTCGCGAGGTTTCTTCAGCTATTGCAAAGGCAACAAACAAAGCACGTAAAAAAATGATTTCAATTGCAATGCGTGGCTCAACAATTCCGTATGATGTTGTTGGAACCCATGGTTCATGTAAGGTTGTTATTCGTTCCGCATCAAAAGGAACGGGGCTTATTGCTGGTGGTGCAGTTCGTTCTGTAATGGATGCTGTTGGAATAAAAGATGTACTTGCAAAATCTATTGGATCTGGAAATCGTCAAAATGTTGTCAAAGCAACTTTGAATGCGTTGGCAAAATTACGTTCAGCAACTCATTTGGCAAAATTGCGAGGCATGACAGTAAAACAGCTGGTTGGAAAGGTCGAGGAAGATGTTAAAACTAAATAATCTGACCAGTTCAGGTAAAAAAAGAAAACGCATTGGCAGAGGTGGCAGCAGGGGTGGAACTTCTGGAAAAGGACACAAGGGACAAAAGGCGCGTTCTGGTGGAAACATTAGTGCCGCTTTTGAAGGTGGTCAAATGCCGTTGTCTCGTCGTTTGCCAAAACGCGGATTTACCAATGCTCGTTTCAAAGTTGATGTCCGGCTTATCAATCTCAAGCAACTTGAAACCTTGTTTGCTGATGGCGATCAGGTAACCAAAGCTGTTTTAGTTGAAAAAGGAATTCTAAAGGGGCGAGGGAAATTTCTTCTCAAGGTATTGGGCGAGGGAGCGCTTTCCAAAAAACTTACTGTTATTGCAGATGCGTTCAGTAAATCAGCCGCAAAAGCAATTGTTGACAGTGGTGGGGAAGCACAGGTAGCAAAGGAGAGTTAACGTCGTGGTATTGCTAAAAAACTTCATTAATATTTTTCGGGTCACCGAGTTGAGAAAAAAAGTTTTGTTCTCGCTCGGGATTCTTGTTATATATCGTCTTGGTATACACATTCCAGTTATTGGTGTTGATATTAGCGCCGTTCAAAAGTTAATTTCGCAGTCCGCAAATTTGAGTGGATTGCTTGGTTACCTCGATATGTTTTCTGGAGGTGCGCTGCAACGGTGTACCATTTTCGCGCTTGGTATAACACCGTATATTACCTCTTCCATTATGATGCAGATGCTTGGTATGACCATTCCTCACCTTGAACAGTTGCTCAAAGAAGGTGAATACGGTCGCAAAATTATTAACCAATACACACGTTATTTAACGTTTGCAGTCAGTATTGTGCAATCTTTTATGTTTGCAACATTTCTTGAGGGATACAATCTTGTGGTAACACCAGGATGGTCCTTTAGGCTTCTTTTTATATTGTCTTTGACCGTTGGTTCCATGTTTGTCATGTGGCTGGGTGAGCAAATATCTCTCTTTGGTATTGGTAATGGAAGTTCTTTGATTATTTTTGCAGGTATTGTGGCCAACTTTCCAAATCATGTGCTCAAAACTATCTATGAAGTTAGAGAAGGGCATATGGAGTTATGGGTAGGACTTACTATTCTGGCTGCATTTGTTGCGATCACTGCATGCATTGTATTTTTAGAAAAAGGATCGCGTAAAATTCCAGTACAGTACACACGGCGTATTGTGGGACAACGAGTGTATGGTGGGCAAAGTACGTACATTCCATTCAAAATCAATACTGCTGGTGTGATGCCTGCAATTTTTGCAAGTTCTGTTTTAAATATTCCGCTGTTTTTGATTTCTATGGTTGCGGCTCGATTTGAAATGTTTAAGTGGTTGCACACCGCAATTGCTCAAACAGGTCTTGTGCACAATGTGTTGATGTTCTTGTTGATTATTTTCTTCTCATTCTTTTACACTGCGCTTGTGTTTAATCCTGAAGAGTTGGCTGACAACATTAAAAAGAGTGGTGGATTTATTCCGGGTATTCGTCCGGGAAGAAAAACCGCAGAATTTTTCAACTACATTCTGACTCGTGTTGGTTTGGTTGGTGCGATTTATTTGGCGACGCTTGCGCTTTTACCGAGCCTTATGCGTGCGATCATCAACGTACCATTCATGCTTAGTGGTACCGCACTTCTGATTGTTGTTGGTGTTTCACTTGATACTGCGGCTCAGATTGAATCGTACTTGATTGAACACCGTTATGAAGGATTCTTAAGTACAGGTCGGTTGTCCGGCAGGAGGCCGCGTTGAATCAGAAGAAGAATATACTTATTTTTATTGGTCCTCCTGGCTCTGGAAAAGGATCGTTATCTGAGTTGTGTGTAAAACGCCTCGGTTGGGCGCAGCTTTCCACGGGAAACCTTTGTAGAGAGCACATTGCTAACCAAACAGAGATTGGTAAGCAGATAGATTTTGCCATAAAATCTGGTAAACTGGTTTCAGATGGACTCATCGTTGACATGGTAAGTGACTGGCTCCAGAAATCACTTGCTTCCAAAGAGTATGTTATTTTCGATGGTTTTCCTCGTACCGTTGCTCAGGCAGAGGCTTTTGACGCATTGATGAAGGGAAAATTCAAGGATTCTCACCTTAGAGTCGTGCGACTTCTCATCGATGATGAAACGATTGTGGCTCGAATTCTTGGCCGATATATTTGCCAAAATGACAAGTGCCAGGCCGTATATTCACTGGTGAAGGGCTCTTCTTTGGCTCCAAAAAAAGCTGGCGAGTGTGATGTGTGTGGAAGCGCTTTGATTAGAAGAACAGATGATAACGAAGTCTCGATCAAAGAGCGTCTGCAGACCTATCACCAACATGAGAAAAAACTTCTTGATTTTTACCGTAAAGGGGAAAAATCTATTGTCGAGCTTCGAGCTGACAAGCCCCTGGAGGAAGTATTTGAAGCGTTTAAGGCTTTGATGGGATTTGACGATCTATGATTATAGTCAAAAATAAATCCTCTCTGGCCAAGATGGAGAAGGCGGGTCTCATCCTTTCGGGAATTTTTGAACGAATGGTTGAGCATATTCGCCCAGGTGTAAGCACTCTTGAAATTGACACATGGATTGAAAAGCAGTTGCGTCAGCAGGGAATGGTACCCCGTTCGAAAGGGTATCGAGGGTATCTGCATGCAAGTTGTATTTCGGTTAATGATGTTGTGATTCATGGTGTGCCAAGTGCTGATGTTATTTTGAAATCGGGTGATCTGGTAAAAGTTGATGTGATCGCTTCTTGGAAAGGGTACTGTGCAGATATGGCACGACCTTTTTTTGTTGATGGTGTCGCATCGGAAGATGCAACACGTCTTGTTTCTGTCTCGCAATCTGCTTTGGACAAAGGAATTGCAAAAGCAGTCGCAGGGAATCGATTGTCGGACATTTCTGCGGCGATTCAGCAAGAAGTTGAAAAACATGAATTTGGAGTGGTTCGTGATTTTGCGGGTCATGGTGTTGGCAAACATATGCATGAAGAACCTGAAATTCCAAACTTTGGAGAGCCGGGTACAGGGCCTATTTTGCAGCCGGGTATGGCGCTTGCAATTGAACCAATGATTACCATGGGGAGTTATGAAGTGAATGTCATGGATGATGGTTGGACAGTGAGAACAAAAGATAACAGTTTAGCTGCACATATTGAGGACACAGTGGTGATAACAAACGGGGCGCCAAAAATTTTGACCCGACCTGGTCATGAACCGGAAGGGAGTGCAGTATGAAAAAGAAAAAAGAAGAAGTTGTTCGTGTTGATGGTATTGTGAAAGAAGCTCTTCCGAATGCCATGTTTCGCGTTGAAATAGAAGGTGGGCACGTTGTGCTTGGGTATGTTTCGGGTAAGATGCGTATGCACTATATCCGAATTTTACCGGGGGACAAAGTGGCGCTTGAACTTTCACCGTATGATTTGACACGAGGAAGAATTGTTTTGCGCTATAAAAATTAAGTGTTAAAGGAATTTGGCATATGAAAGTACGAACATCTGTAAAAAAAATGTGTAAGGACTGCCGTATTATTCGTCGTAATGGTATTGTCCGTGTGATTTGCAAAAAAAACCCCCGACATAAACAACGTCAGGGATAGAAAAGATACGTAATCGAGGATTGATGTATGGCCGCTAGAATTGAAGGTGTTATGCTTCCTGGCAATAAAAGAGTTGAGTACGGTTTGACGTATTTACATGGAATAGGTTTAAAAGTTTCGCGTGATATTTTAACGAAACTTACTATTGATTTTAATATCCGTGTTCGCAATTTGACTGACGAGCAGGTTGCATCTATTCAAAAAGAGATTTCAAACTCTTACATGGTAGAAGGTGCATTGCGTAAACAACGTGCAATGGATATAAGACGTTTGCAAGAGATTGATTCGTATCGTGGTTTGCGTCATAAAAAAGGCTTACCAGTTCGAGGACAACGAACCAAAACTAATGCTCGTACAAGAAAAGGTCCAAAGGGTCGTGCTGTTGCCAGAAAGAAGGCTCCAACGAAAAAATAGTGAGCCCTTGTTGAAAAAATTAATCGCTTGCAGAGGATAGAATGGCGTACAAAAAGAAAACGAAAAAAACGAAAAGACAAGTTGACTCCGTTATTGTGAATGTGAAAGCAACGTTTAATAACACGTTGGTTTCAGTAACAACAATGGAAGGAGACGTTCTTTTTCGTGGAAGCTCTGGTGGGTTAGGTTTTAAAGGGTCTCGAAAGGGGACACCGTTTGCAGCATCTCAGGTTGCAAGTGGTTTAGCAAAAGATATGCATGCAGTTGGTGTTAAAAATGTTGAAATCAACTTGCAAGGACCGGGATCCGGCAGAGATTCTGTTGTACGTGCAATGCAATCTGCAGGTTTAAATATTTCTGTGTTAAGAGATGTAACGCCGTTGCCACACAATGGATGCCGGCCTCCTAAAAAGCGTCGTGTGTAGGTAGTATTAATTCTCCTTCGCTAAAAAGCTACGGAGAACAAGAAAAGAAGTTGGTTATTAATTTCTGAGAATAAGGCTGATATGAAATCAAGAAAGACCCCAGGAACGACAGAGCAATCCTTTAAGAAGGAAGCTCCAACCAGAAAAGAGGGCAGGCGTGCACGGAAGCTTTCTGAATATGGGAAACAGCTTGAGGAAAAACAAAAAGTAAAACGCATGTATGGTGTTTTGGAAAAACAGTTTAGACGTTTTTTCAAAATCGCTGTTCATGGTGAAGGTGCAACAGGTGAAATTTTGCTCAGTATGCTTGAGCGTCGTTTGGATAATGTGTTGTACCGACTTAAGTTGGCAACAACTCGTAAACAAGCACGTCAAGTTATCGTACACGGGCATGTGCTGGTGAACGGAAAAAAAGTATACTCTCCATCGTTTCAGGTTTCTGTTAATGATGAAGTTTCGTTAGCACCAAACGTTCTTGATAAAAGAGTTTTTCTTGAACAAGTGATTGATAAACGATTAAATATTGGCATCAAGGTTCCGGAATGGTTGGAACTGGATAAAGGCAGTCGCAAGGGACGTGTTCTTCGTGAACCGGCTCGTTCTGATATTCAGACGCCGATTGAAGAACACTTGATTGTTGAGTTGTATTCCAAGTAAGGCGGAATACATTTTTATTGGGGTTACGCAGGAGAATCAATGGAAAAGAAGGAATATAAACCTTTAACCATTCCTAAATTAAGCTGGAATAAAAAAAGCTTGAGTGAAACACATGGTGAGCTGATAGCACAACCGTTGGAGCCGGGTTTTGGTATGACGTTGGGTAATGCCATACGTCGTGCGCTTTTAAGTTCGGTAGAAGGTTCTGCGGTAACGTCAGTTGTCATCAAAGGAATCAACAACGAATTTTCATCAGTACCTGGTGTTGTTGAAGATGCAATGCAGATTCTTTTGAATGTTAAACAAATTGTTATTCGCAATAAAGAAGGTAAGCCAGGAACTATGTCACTTAAAGCATCTGGCGAAGGGGCGGTGCGGGTTTCTGATATTCAAGCAGAAGATCACCTTGAACTTGTAAATAGTGATCATGTCATTGCACATCTTGATCAAGATGGCGAACTTGAAATTACGTTCTTTGTTGAATCAGGAAGAGGATATCAACCAGCACGTTGGCCAATTGGTCAGAAGTTGCAAGATGATAATCGTGTTTATCTTGATGCAATGTTTTCTCCGGTGAAAAAAGTTTCTTTTGACGTGGAAAAAACTCGTGTCGGAAAAGAAATCGACTACGACAAGATTATGCTTCATGTTGACACTGATGGTTCTGAAAATCCGGTTGATATTGTGCATTATGCCGTGTCAGTACTTCGTACACAACTTGAACACTTTTTGAAAAGTTCAGAAATTCCATTTAATGAAATTTCTGCAATGCCGGATGAGCAAGAAAAAGAAGCACCACTTGAGTTGGACAAACTTGGTCTAAAGGGTGTTCCTATTCATTTGCTTATGAAGCCAATTGAAGAGTTGGAACTTTCTGTTCGTGCACATAACTGCTTGATCAATGCTGGGGTAAAAACCATTCTTGATTTGGTAAACCTTCCGGAAGATGATGCGCTCAGAATCAAAAATTTTGGTCGCAAGTCACTCAACGAAGTAAAAGCAGCCATGAAGGCATTTGGTTTATCATTTGACATGAACATCAAAGAAGAAGACTTGAAAAAAGTTTTACAAGACCAGCCAGTTGAATAATAGCAGGGGCTAGGTAGAAGGTAGAAAGCCATGAGACATCAAAACGGTAGAAAAAAACTAAATTTAAAACCGCATCATCGTAGATCGTTGTTGCGAAATCAGGTGATACACTTAATCACCTACGGTCATTTGGTAACAACAAAAGCGCGTGCAAAAGAAACACAGCGTTTTGCAGAAAAGTTGGTGACCATTGCACGTGTAGGTAATAATTTTAACGCTCGTCGTAGAGCGAAACAGTTGTTGCCATACAAAGATTCTGCGTTGGTGAAATTGTTCAAAGAAATTGCACCAAAATATGTAGATCGTCCAGGTGGATACACACGTATGATTCCTTTGGGGCGTCGCGCAAGTGATACTGCAAAAATTGCACGACTTGAGTGGGTGTAAAGATTTATGGAATCCTGAGCTTGTCGAAGGATCGAGTTGAATGGAGGATTTACGCTTGATACTTTTGAAAGAGTTTTGAATGGAAAACAACGCAGTACTTGAAGACATAAAAAGTGCGCTTGATGAAATTAATAAAGAGATGCAACTTCATGAAGGTGGAGTTGCACTCATTGACTTTAAAGATGGAGTAGCATACGTAGAGTTTCAGGGGGCCTGTGGTGGGTGTCCGGCTTCCGCGTGTGATCTGACCGCAAACCTCGAACAAAAATTAATTGCTGCTGTAGATGAAGTAAAAAAAGTGGTGGTGATTTAGAAGCAGTGATTGGGGGCGGACTATTATTTTTTTAGGGGGACAAAAGGTGAATTATTCAAATTTGAGTGCAGTCGCACTCGTTTTTTTTTCTTTTTTTACAGTTTCTAATGCTTCACTTCCTGGTATATGTTTTACGCCAGAAGTAGAGAAAAAACAGTACAAGTTTACGGACGGTCTTCAAAGAGGCTTGAGTGGATTTACTTCTGAATTAAACGATATCGGGACAGAAATCAACAAATTTCAGTACAGTGATCCCAGCGACAGGGACGTAAGATATCGGGCAAGAAAATTTAAGAAGCGTTTAGAGCAAACGCATTGTGAGTATCGTTCAATAACGAGTGATCATCGGATGAGGCTTCCAGCAAAAGAGGATGAAGCCGTGTGCAAGTTTATGAGGTTCTATCGTGAAAAGGTGCAAGGGAGAATCGATTCTATTCCAAAGAACGTTGCGGCACTCAACACATTGAGAAAAGATGAAAAAGATATGATAAATCATGCGGTAGAGGGCATGTTTAAACTTCGGGCTCGTAGAAACCGTATTGTAAGACGTCTTCCTGATAAGTCGCGAACTATTGCTTTTGGGGCAATCACAAAAAACAAAAAAATGAAGAAAAGGCGAGTAATTATTCACGGAAAGTAACATGCACAGTTCTTTTTGGAAACGATTAGAAAAACTCGTCTCATCAACAAAACTTGTCATTGATCGTCCAAAAGGCACAGCGCACCCTCGATATCCTGAGGTTGTTTATCCTCTCGATTATGGATATTTAGAAGGAACAACTGCTGCAGATGGAGGCGGCATCGATGTGTGGAGAGGGTCAGACCTAAACGCAGTGCTTGACGCGATCGTATGCACCGTTGACAGTTTAAAAAAAGATACAGAAATAAAGTTGTTGCTTGGGTGTACGCAAGATGAAAAGAAGGTTGTTCTACAATTCCATCACAACAACTACATGGCGGCAATTTTGGTCGAACGAAATTCTGACTGATCGTTGACTCTCTTTTTTTTTTGTGTTGTTATGTTTTTTGTGTTTTGATGACGTTAACTTTTTAAAAAAAGGGAGATTTTCTATATGAAGCACCGTACCATTTTCTTTTTTTGTAAATCATTTTTTATGGTTCTTGCATTATTACGATGCGGAACCATTTTTTCTGATGTAGATCCTCAAGAGGGACATTCTGCCTGGACCATTGCATACAACATTGCACTAGAAATTGAAACCGCATTGAGTGGTGGTAGCGCTTCTTTCAACGTGTCAACGCCCATAACACAAGCTGATTTTGTCGGTGGAGAATATGCAATATCTACGGCAGGAAGTTACCACTTGGCAGAGCCGGTGACCGGAAATATCACTGTTGACCAAGACAATGTGTATCTCAATCTTAATAGTTTCACTTGCACGGGCAATATTACTGTTGCAACCGGCAACGAAAAAATAAGAATTAGAAATGGCTTTGTCGTCGATGGGTATGTATTGGTGGGAACTTCAGATTATATAAGCCTGGAAGACCTCGTGGTTTCTGGAGAAAACGCTTCCGTTCTTCAAGGGACTATTAACCTACAAGTTGTGAACTACAGTAGAGTGCTGCGGTGTCATGTTACTGACGCGGCTCCAGCAAGTGCTGGAATTTATCTTAACAGCTGTGATTACAATCTCATTCATGGTTGTAGCGTTGTTTCCATTGAGGGAAATAATGCCTACTATCTTACTGCCGGAAGCGATTATAATGTAATTTCTGAATGTGTGGCGATTGATATTCTTGGACCAGATACCGAGCAGGTTAATGGATTTTACGCCCAAAGCTCTCAAGGAAATCTATTCATTGACTGTGTTGCAAAAAATATTGCGGGGGCGGGTGCTAGTTCAGTTGCAATAGGGTTTTATCTGGATGGCGAGGATGACACCAAAATAATGAATTGCATTATCAACGGTGTTTCTGATGAGACGACTGAAAATACCAATTCTCGGGGAATTTATGTAGACGCTGGATGTACAAACTGCCTCATTCGTGGCAATACGGTCATTAACTCCGCAGGAGGTATTGATGGATCATCAGGTGTTTTTGGTGCAAGCGCAGGAAACCTCGCACTTCAAAATATTGCTTTCAACAGTGCTATTAGCTCGGAAGTTCCAAACAAGCAGAGTTATGACCCTTCAATTTCCGGTGACACTACAACATACTTTCATAACGTTCGTGTTGCTATTCCGTAATAATTTGAAATCAAAAAATAAAGGAGATCAGTGAATATGAAAAAAATTTTAACCGTTCTTTTTGTTTCTGTTTTGTTTGTCCATAGTGCGCTGTTTGCGCTTACTCCAGATCCGGGTGAAAGTATTTGGAGTATTTTGTACTCCGTTGGCCAAACCATTGATTCATCATCTGGCAGTGGTGTGGAATGTGATACCCGGACACAAATTTCTGATCCAGGAGATGGAGGTACACATGTCATCGATACTGCGGGAAACTATGTAGTTATACAGGATTTTGCAAACGCTGGAATTTCAATAGAGGCAAACAACGTTGACCTTGATTTGAACGGTAGAGAAATTGTCAGAAATGCTACGTCAGGACAGAGCATCATTGAGGTAGACAGTAGTTGTAAAAATGTTTCCATTCATGATGGGTATGTCAGAGATAGTAGCGGTTCTAACAATGCGTATGGTGTAGCTCTTACAAACTCAAATTCCAATATACAATTAAAAAATGTTGCCGCATTTGAGTGTGCTAGGGGTTTTTCTTTAGACGGTATTCTTGGCAGTGAAATCGACTCATGTAAGGTTATAGATTGCACTTTGGCGGAAAATACTGCGGGCATGTATATTGATGCAGTGAATAATAGTTTTTTTGCAAATTGTCGTGTGATTCGTTCTACGCGGTATGGTTTTGATATTTCTTCTGGTAACTACAATTATTTCCTAAATTGTCATGTATTAGATCTAAATAGTACTCTTAACCATTGCAGTGGTTTTCGTTTGGAGTCTGGTAAAGGAGTTTTATTTAGGCGGTGTGTGGTAAAAAATATTTTGCAGTCTAGTCCTGCCGTGGGAGCCAGAGGTTTTACCTTCTATAATTATGCTACCTTTGATATTAAAATTATTGACTGTCTGGTTAGTGGCATTGAGGCTTCTTCTTGGGCCTATGGCATACATGTTCCCGATGGTCCGGAGGGGTGCATTTTAAAAAACAACACGCTGGTCAACTGTGGGCATGGATTTTCAGCTGATTCAGGTGTATTTGTAGTAGATAACAACGCAGCAATTCAGAATCTTTCTTTTAACAACGGTTCAAGTGAAACTGATAATTACGAACAAGTAAATAACATAGATTATTACGATGTTCTTGGTACAGATAACGTTGAGCGCATGGACAATATATGGGTTACCTGGGGAACACCATAATTTTAGGGGGGCAAAAGCTCCCCTCCTTTTTATAACATTTTTTAACTAGCCCATTTGTACCACATCAACAAAACTTCCCTGCGTTGTTTTTTGCACAAAAAAGTGAACAGGGAATTGATCTTTCATGGTTGGCAGATGAGAGACCACAATGACTTTTATAAAATCATCTTGAATTTTGTAAATCGCATCCATGATATGTGCTAAACCTTCTTCGTCTTGAGATCCGAAGCCTTCATCAATGATTAAGGTTTGCAGTGCGGTGCCCGCGCGGCGGGCGAGCAATTTTGAAATGGCGATACGCAGGGCGAAATCGATTCGAAATGCCTCTCCTCCAGAAAACAGTTCATACGGTCTGATTCCGGCAGTGTCAGAAATTTTTATATCAAGCGTTTCTTTGGTTCCGCCTTTTTTTAAATCACGCAAAGATTCGATAAAAATTTGTGCCTGGTTGTTGGTTAACTTTCCAAGCAATCGATTTGCCTCTTGTTCAACTTCTGGAATTGCATTTTCAATCAGCAGTGCCTGGATACCATTTTTTGAGGTTGCGGCTGCAATTTCTTGGTAGTCCTCTACAACTTCATTTAGTTCGCACACACGCTTGTGTTGCTTTTTTTGTTCTTGCGAAAGTTCTTTCAGTTTTTTCTTTTGATTTTCTAGCGCACCTTTCTCTTGCAATAGTAGCTCTTTTTCTTTTTTGTGTTGTGCTGCAGTGGTGAGCAACTCCTGTTCTTTTTTCTGATGTTTTTCAATTTCTGTTTTAAGTTCTTTGTGCTTGATTACTTCTTTTTCAAATTTTTGTTTTTGTGTGGTCAGCAGATCAATTGACTTGCTGAGTGCATCAATCTGTTTTTTACGTTCTTCTTGCAGTGCAACTTGTTCGCGTAACCTTGCGCAGGCTTGTAGCTGTTCTTCAACCTGTTTGAGTTGTGCAACCGCTTTTTTATGTTTTGTTTCATCGTACGTGCAGGCAGTAATTTTTTTCTCTGTATCCTGCAGACTAGTCAGTAGCTTTTTGTATGCAGGATCTTCGTGCAACTGTTTTTTACTCTGCTCGAGATACATTTTGAAATCTTTTTGAGCATGTTGAAAATCCGTTTTTAGTTTTTTGAATGCAGTGTCTTCTTGCGTGCACTGTTTTTTTATGTTTGTAATTTCCTCAGTATGTTCGTTTTGTTTTTTTTGAACGGCATCATATTCAGTTTTTTGTTTATGCAGTTCTTGCCACTGTTTTTTTTGTGTTTCTAGGTTCTTGTGCTGCGCTACTAACTGCTCTTTTCTTCCCTTTATTTCGGTAGAAAATCTGCCTAACTTTTTTTGTAGATCAGTTTCTTGATGCGAAAATTTTGTTTTTAAAAATTTTTTTCGAGAAGCAGAAAGATTTTGTTCGCACAGTGGGCAGCAGGGGTTGTGTTCATCGCCAGCAAGAAGTCGTTTTTGGTGGAGGTTGCGCAGTTCTTGTTGGGTAACGTTTGCCAGAGCAATCAGTTTTTGATACTGCTCTTTGCCGGCGCTCAATGCCTCTTCTTGCTTTTGTATTTTTTGTTCATCAACGTCATATTTTTCAATAATCTTTTGAAGTTTGGCACACTGTAGAGTAATTTCTTTTTGTTCTTTTTCTTTTGTTTGTAACGTAGCCGTCAGTTCTTCATGTTTTTTTCTGTGCGCTTCCAACTTTAGTTGCAGACGATCAACCGTGGTTTGTTTTTGTTGTTGAACTTCCAGCTGTTTTTGCTGGACTATTTTCTCGTACTCCTGCAACTGTTTGGTTTGCACAAGCAGTTGTTCTTTCAGCTTTAATCGTTCCTGCACAGCTTTTTGAAATGTTGCAACGGTTGCACTCAGCTCCTTTTTTTTATCTTCAGCAGTCTTGTAGTTTGGCAGTGTTTTTTGTTGTTTTTGTATTGCATTCCAGGTGTTTTGAATTTCTTTGTGTTGTTTTTGTAGCTCTTGTTCTTTTTTGTTCAGTTCGGTAATTCGAAATTGTAACAGCTCGTATGCTTTTTGTTGCTCAGCACGTTTTGTTTTTTCTTTGTTTAGTTTTTTTTGATTTTCAAGTAGTTGCGCTTCTTTTTTTGTACATGCTTTCAAATTGTTTTCAAGCTCCTTAAGCTGTACATCAAGTTGATCTTTTTTTTGTAGTTCTAGTTCTATTTTTTCTTGAAATGCAACAATTCCACTTTTTTGTGCACTCGCTTCTTTTGCACGATCCATTGCAAGTTTTCTGACCGCTTCATATTGTTGTAGCCCTAAAATTTGTGCAAAAATCTCTTTCCGTTCTTTGGGAGATTTTTTTGAAAATTCGTTTGCTTGTCCCTGACGTAAAAATGCGGAGTTGGTAAACGCGTCGAAGGTTAAGTGGATGGTGGTTTCAATTTTTTGTTGTGTTGCGCGAATCGTTTTGTCTGTTAGTGGCATGACGGTGTCATCTTTTTGGTTGACGATGCCAAAATCAAGGGCGTTGTACGGTTTTCCATATGTTTTTGCATACTCACGTTTTACACGGTACGTTTGCCCGTTGCAGATAAAATCAAGACAAACCATCATTTGAGTCTGACCAAGACGCAACAAGCTTGCATCTGCTTTTGGTGCACCAGAAACTTTGCGTGCCTGTCCCCAAATTGCCCAGGTGATTGCATCAAGAAGCGCAGATTTGCCGTGTCCATTTTTTCCAGAAAAACAAATCAGTTGGTACGGAGAAAAGTCTATAGTTTGTACGTCAGAACCGTAACTCAAAAAATTTTTTAATTTTAGTTTCAATGGAATCATGAGTAGAGCTTTTTCTTTTTTCTTTTTTTTATAGAATGTAAAGGCGTGATCTCTTTTCAAAGGTATATTCTCTGGCAAAGAAAGCAACCATGAGCGACATAAAAAACAGAAAAGATCAACATATTCAGTTGTGTCTTGAAAACGATGTTTCCTCCCAACTTTTAAATGGTTTTGAAAATTATCATTTAATCTACAACGCACTTCCTGAAATTGATTTTGATCAGATTGATATGACAACAACATTTTTAGGAAAAAAACTTTCTTATCCTTTTTTAATTTCTGCTATGACAGGTGGTACACCGTATGCAAAAAAAATAAACACACAGCTTGCAACTGCTGCACAAAAAATGAATGTTGCGCTTTGTGTTGGTTCACAACGCACGATGCTCAAAGATCCAGCTACAGCAGAAACCTTTTTTGTGCGAGATGTTGCGCCCGATATTTTATTGTTTGCAAATTTTGGTGCGATACAACTCAACTACGGATACACAGCAAAAGATTGTCAAAAACTGATTGACGCAATCGGTGCGGATGCATTGGTCTTGCACCTCAATCCACTGCATGAGGCGGTGCAGCCAGAAGGAGATAGAAATTTTAAAAATCTGTCACACAAAATTAAAGAAGTGGCACAAAATCTTTCCGTACCAGTGATAGTCAAAGAAGTTGGGTGCGGTATCAGCGGTGAAGTTGCCAAGCGACTTTTGAGTTGCGGTGTAAAAGTTGTTGATGTTGCAGGTGGGGGTGGTACTTCGTTTCCGGTTGTGGAAGGGTACCGTGCGAATTTAAAAGATCCAAAACTGTTTGGCCAGCTTGGCATACCAACAGCAGATTGCATTGTTGATGTAAGAGAGGTATGTGGGGAAAAAGTTTCTATCATCGCATCTGGTGGCATTACCAGCGGTATTGAAGCAGCAAAGGCGTTTGCTCTTGGAGCAGATTTAGTTGGGTTTGCAAAACCACTGCTTTGTGCAGCAACAAAGTCGGCACAAGATGTCGAAGTTGTGTTGCGTCAGTTTGCGTACGAGTTACAGGTCACCTTGTTTAGTGCTGGTACCAAGAGATTGAGTGAGTTGAGTCGGCTTGAACGCTAAGTCTAAACATGCTCGCAATTCTTCCCACAATGTTCCCACTTGTTTTAATCGATCTGATAGTTCTTCGTTTTTTGCTTTTAATTTTCTGTTTTCATCTATCAATTGGATTGTTTCGTTTAGCCAATCATTTGGCGCATTTTCTGTAAGGTCATTTGTTTGCGTTGCTTTGCAAATGCAGGCGATTGTTTCTTTCATACCCTGTGTTGGTGTTTGAAAAATAAAAACCAATAAAAAAGTGATAAAGATTTTTTTTGAGATATTCATGTCCCCCCCAGGCTTTCAATGAACCGTATTTTATTTTATGTATTTTGGTAAAAAGAAGTCAATGAGTTGCATATTTATCTGTTCGGTTTATCTTTTGTACGTAAAGTTATTTTGCTGGTAAAGAAGGGTCGGGATGAAAGATTCTATTTTTAGAATGTATGACATTCGAGGAAAAGTTGGTTCGGAATTGAATGTTGATCAGGTCTATGACTTTGGGCGCGCCATCGCGCTTTATTTTTTGCAACGAAGTCCTGAAGTAAAGACGATTGCCGTTGGTATGGACGGTCGAACGCATTCTCCTGCAATCAAAGAAAAATTGTGTGCGGCATTGCAAGACAGTGGCATGAATGTTCTGTTTGTTGGTACGTGTCCATCACCTGTTTTGTATTTTGCGCTGTACACACAACCGGTGCAGGCGGGCATTATGATTACCGCATCACATAATCCAGGCGAGTACAACGGGTTTAAAATTTTACTGAACAAAGATGGAGTGTGGGGACAGCAAATTCAGGAAATCAAAAAACTGTTTCAAGAAAAAAAACATATCGAAACAAAAAGCAAAGGCATCTACCAAGAAAAGTCGATGGTAGAACCCTACGTCGACTGGACTGCTGAGCATTTTAAGCAACTCGTTGGTTCAGACATTTCTGTGATGATTGATTGTGGTAATGGCGCTGCAGGTACCACGTTGCCGCGTTTAATAAAAAAAATGAACTGGCCGAATGTGAAACTTTTGTTCCCGGAAGTTGATGGTACATATCCACACCACGAGGCAGATCCAACGGTTGAAAAAAATATGCTTGATCTCAAAAAAGAGCTTGCCATACGACGAGTTGATTTTGGTGCTGGACTTGACGGTGATTGCGATCGTATGGCGCCGATGACTAAAGATGGATTTTTAGTTCCGGGGGATCAACTGCTTGCAGTGTTTGCACAACAAGTTCTCAAAACACATCCGGGTTCAGCAGTGGTATTTGACATTAAAAGTTCTTCTGGCCTGATTGAACTCCTTGAAAAGTGGGGCGCAAAACCTCACATGTCCGCAACGGGTCATTCGCTCATCAAGGCGGCAGTCAAAAAAAATAAGGCACTGCTTGCCGGAGAACTCAGTTGTCATTTTGTGTTTCAAGATCGACATTTTGGTTTTGATGATGGCATCTACGCATTGTTGCGCTTGTTTGAAATTATGGTTGGGACAAAAAAAAGTTTACAGGAATTAATTTCCATCTTTCCAAAAAAGTATAGCTCTCCAGAATTTCGAATTGCTTGCGACGATGCGGCAAAATGGGATATTGTTGAGACCGTAAAAAAAACATTTAAAAAACGAGATGATGTGAAAACGGTTACCATTGATGGAGTGCGGGCAAACATGTCGTACGGATGGGGCATTGTTCGTGCAGCAAATACTCAACCAGCACTGTCTATGCGGTTTGAGGCAAATTCGGCAGATGATCTGCAGAAAGTGAAGGAGGATTTTTTTGAAGCACTGAAATCACACTTTGATGAAATGTCGTTGAAAAAACAAATGAACATGAGAAGGAATTTTTTATGAAAACACACAAGATTATTTTTACGGTGCTGTTGGTTTGTGGATGCAGCGTTGGTTATGGGATGGATGATAATTTGTATGAAAAAGATCCTGTCGAAAAATACATGGAAGAGGGTTGCAAACTCCTGTGTGAGGCAGGCAAGCATTTTGATGACCAACATTTTTTTAACAAAGATCAGACAGAATTTTTTGGGGAGTTGCAAGAAAAACTCAAGAATATTCATGATGAACTGGCTCAAAAGGGTGATGATTTAAGCGAAGAAGGACAAAGTCTTAAGGACCAGATTTCTATAGCTGTGGAGATGATTTCGAATGTGTCGGATATTGCTAGATTGGCTCAAACGGCAGAGAATCCAAGTGAAGACGAAAGGATAAAGTCAAAAGTTTTGTCACTCGATAAAAAAATAGAAGAAATGTAAAAATAAAAAGCAACAAATATGTGAAGGGTTTTTCTTGAAAAAAGTAGGGTTACATTTGCAGATAGATGACACGCTTGTTTCATTAGCAGAAAAAGCTATCAGACTTAATTTGTCATATTTTCAATGTTTTCTCGCGCAAAAAGCAGTGAGTCGTGTATTTAAATTTACTCAAGATGATATCGCGGCATTTTTGGAATTGCGCAAAAAATATTTTAAAAATATCTATCTGCACTCATCCTATTTTGTAAATCTTGCAGATGCTACACGAACATACCATCCACTTTTAGAAAGAGAGTTGAAGTTAGCGCAGCAACTTGCATTCTCTCACATTTTGTTTCATGCAGGTTCTGCTGCCGGTGCACGAAGCAAAGAAAAAAGTATTGATGCACTTGCAAGAATACTCAATGATCTTCTTGCGCGGGATCATGGACTAAAAATAATTTTAGAAAACACTGCGCATGGTGGCAATGCCGTTGGTAGTGACCTGAAAGATTTTCGTGCACTCTTGAAAAAAATTGAGCGCCCAGAAAAATTAAAATTTTGTATCGATGTTGGGCATGCATTTTTGTTCGGGTATGACGTGGTGACAGAATCTGGACAAAAACAGTTTATCAATATGGTTGATGATATTCTTGGCTGGAACAATGTGGTGCTCATTCACTTGAATGATACCAAAGAACAGATTGGTGCACGCATCGACAAGCACTGGGCAACCGGTGAGGGAACGATTGGTGATGAAGCGCTCAAACGATTTGTGCTACATCCAAAGATTATAAATATTCCTGTTTTACTGGAAGTACCCACATTGCCGGAAGAAAAACAAAAACAGTTACTTGAAAAAGTTGCAGGGTGGTATCCCGAAGAAAAAGAATGAGGAGAAAATGATTAACGTTGCTATAAATGGATTTGGAAGAATAGGAAGAAATTTTTTGCGTGCAGTTTTGCAAGATCAAAATGCACAAAAAAAACTAAATGTTGTTGCAATCAATGTTGGACCTGCGTGTCCAGAAAATGTTGCACACATGTTTAAATACGATACCGTCATGGGCACTTTTTCGGGTGACGTGTACGCAAAAAATGGAATACTTGTTGTCGATGGAAAAGAGATTGCAATTATTGCAGAGTTGGACCCGAGCAAAGCAAATTGGGAGCGGTTCAGTGTTGACTGGGTGGTGGAAGCATGTGGAAAGTTTACACACAAAGAAGGTGCTTCAAAGCATTTTGATGGTGGTGCAAAGGCGGTACTTATTTCCGCGCCGGCAAAAGGGGAAGACATCACAATTATTCCTGGTGTGAATGACAACGCATTTGAAAAAGAAAAACATAAAATTGTTTCGTTGGGTAGTTGTTCAACCAATGCTGTGGTGCCCATGCTGAAAGTTTTGCACGATGCATTTGAAGTTGAAAGCGGATTTTTAACAACCATTCATGCATACACAAATACACAAGTGCTTCTTGATGTTGAATGTGGAAAAGATTTGCGCAGATCGCGTGCTGCAGCGCTCAACATGATTCCAACTACAACCGGAGCAACCAAAGTGCTCGGTAAAATCTTACCAGAACTTGATGGGAAAATTGGTGGTGTCTCTGTTCGCGTTCCGGTTGCAAATGTTTCTTTGGCCGATCTTGCGTTTGTTACAAAAAAAGAACTTTCTGTAGAAAAAATAAAAGAAGTATTTTCTCAAGCGGCAACTGGTCCGCAAAAAGGAATTGTTGCGGTAACCGATGAGCCCCTGGTTTCTTCCGATTTTTATGGCAATCCTTATTCGGTGGTAATTGATATGCCGCTCGTTGCCGCACATGGCAATACCGGAAAAATTTTTGGCTGGTACGACAACGAATGGGGTTATAGCGAACGACTAAAAGATTTCCTGGTTACACAAGCATAAAGCCAAGACCTTCAAAATATTCCTGACCGTATGCGCGTACCCACTGTTTGATCTGATTTTCTCGCCACACATCTTTGTAGTTGTAGACAGATGCATCAAAAAACTCATATCCATCAAACCATTCTTTTGGAGATGGGTACAGTTGTATTCCTGTTTCATCGGTCCATCGTTTGTAAAAATAGTTGATGCGGCCGATTGATTTTTCCGGAAGGCGAATCCGCTCCATGCACTTATACCAAATAGTTTTAATGAGCACATTATCCCAATTGACGCGGTCAAAATGGAGGATGCCGTATGTTTCTCGCGGAAAAATTTTAATTTCTTTTCCGTCTATAAGATTGCCAGGACGGCGAAGGGTATGAATAAATCCAGATTCAAAAAAGCAGTATCCATCATCACAGAACGCGATTTCTTTTATAACAAAGTTGCCATCATTGCGATACTGACCAATCCCTTTCCAGAGTGAAATCAGATTGAATGAAAGATAGTCACCCGGTTGCATGGATAGAATTTTATTTCTCAAAAAATTATTTTCTCTACAGTTTGCGGTAAAGAGCTCGTCTGCATCAACCGATATAAAATGAGTTCCACCAATTTCTCTTCCAGCTCGCAACAGTTTATTTCTGTCGCCCGGTTCATCTCGGTACCAAATTTCTTTTTCAATAATTCGTTCTACGTTACATTCTTTTTGGATGGATTTTACAACCGCAACCGTTGCATCAACAGAGGCGTCATCTAACACAACAATCGCATCGGTATAACAAGCAAGTGCTCGCAAACATTGTGCTATGATTGGTGCCTCATTTCTTACGGGGACTAAGCCGACAATTTTTGGAGGTTTTGTTGTATGAGTTTCACAAGTTATGTTGCTGGAAAAAAAGAAAAGGAGGAGGAAAGAGAGAGAAATTAGGTCTTTGCGGTAGTTCATTGGTTTTCCTTTTTTTGTGAGTTGCACAATGTTTTGGGCTATCGTTACATATTCTTTTTTTGCTGTCAATTTTGTTGTGCGGTTCGCATAACCCCTTCACAATTGCTGCTATTTATCATAGGATAGGTCAAGGGAATCTTCAGTATTCCTTTTCTACAGAAAAATGGTGGGGCCCATAGCTCAGTTGGTCAGAGCAATCGGCTCATAACCGAGAGGTCCCAGGTTCGAGTCCTGGTGGGCCCACCACTTTAGCTTTCGATTACGTAGTGTCTGCCTGTCCAAGCGAACGGAAGGGTTTTCTTATGAGCGAGTTTCCATTGCAATCCTTCATTAATCTTGTCAGTTTTGATCAACATACCTACATGCTTGAGGATGAAATAAACCAAATAAAAAGAGATATGGAATCTCTTGGGCATAACAAAGCAGAGTTGGAAGTTGAGCTTGAGCAATCAAAGAAAAAAATGACTGATGCTCACAAAGAAGTTGATAAAGCCGAGCTAGAAATGAAGACGTTGGAACAAAAAGAAATAGAAAAAAAACAACGGCTTGATGGGGCGGCTAATCAAAAAGAGTTTCAGCTTCTTACCAAAGAAATAGAATCTCTCAAAAAAAAGCAGCACGATTATGAAGAAACGCTGCTTGTTCTGTGGAACAAATTTGAGTTTGCAAAAAAAGAGCACGAAGCTCATCAAAAAGAACACGAAGAAAAAATTTCACAGCTGCATACCTCTGTACAAGAAAAAGAAAAAAAACTAGGAGACCTACAAAAAGAGGTGGATGGGCGAAAAAAAGAGCGAGAACAAAAAGTAAAAACAGTTCCACAAGAGTGGATGGAAAAATATGTTTTGATGCGTTCTCGCGTTTCAGATCCGGTTGTTCCTGTGGTCAGTGGCGGGTGTAGCGCCTGTTTTTATCACCTCCCCCCACAAGATTTTCTAGCACTCAAGCGTAGAAAGATGTTACAGTGCAAAGGGTGTTATCGATTTTTATACATTGAACTAGAACAAGCGGAGCAAGAAGCACCGGAGCAACAGATACCACAACAGGAACAACAAGAGCAATCTGAAAAGTAGGAATGTATGAAGCAGCTTTCCATTTTTGATGATGCATTTAAAAAAATAGAGAAAAAATGTGGCAGCGGTACGCGTGGCTACTGGAAGCTTTTTATTGATGGTGCATCTCGTAATAATCCAGGACCAGCAGGAGCTGGATTGTTTTTGCTCAAAGATGATCAGCCGGTTGAAAAACAGGGATTTTTTCTTGGAAGCAAAACAAACAATGAGGCAGAATATTTAGCACTTCTTTCGGGGCTTTTCTTTTTAAAAAAACATATTTGTAATGGTGATTTAGTACTAATCATTTCTGATTCTCAGCTGCTTGTACGTCAATTGCTTGGTGAGTATAAAGTAAAAAAAGAAGAACTAAAACCGATGCATCGGTGTGCTAAGGATTTTCTGAAAGATATTGCGCATAACATTGTGCATGTACTACGAGAAGAAAATGTGCAAGCAGATGCACTTGCAAATCTTGGCATCGACAAAAAAAGGAAACCTCCTGCACAATTTTTAAATTTGCTACAGCAATATGAAATACCAATTTGATGTGCTGCGTTGCACGCTATCCCATCTTTTTTTTTTGAGTTTTTTTTGTGTTTGTTCAGTCCTTGCAGATTCTGCCAAGGTTCGTCCTTTATTTGTACGTGTTCTTCTTGAAGAGCAAAAAAATGCACAAGACGTTTCTTGGACTGCTTGTTCGGATTCTGGCTTTGTGGTGACCGAATCGGGCACGTCACGAAAAAAAATTAAATCTTCTAACTCGCAGATTCATATTTCTGTAAAGAATAATTTTTTTCACCTAAACGGGAAAAAGTTTTTAAAGAAACGATTCATTCTTTTTCCAAAAGATGGTCTGATTGGTCTGAAAGAAAAATTTTATAAAGGTTGTTTTCTTATTTCTCTAAATGAGCAAGGAGTTGCAAGATTGATTAACGTTGTTGATTTGGAGGATTATATTTTTGCAGTGTTGCGCTCAGAATCTTGGCCAGGTTGGCCACTGGAGGTTAATAAGGTGTTTGCCGTTGCTACCCGCACCTATGTCATTGCAAAGGTTCGCGATGCGCGCAAGGTAAAAAAAATGTTTCACATAAAAAACACAAAAATTCATCAGACCTATAACGGCCATACGTTCCATGTGCGTAACTCAAAAATTTTGCAACAAGCGGTTGATGAAACGAAGGGGTTGTTTCTGACGTACGATGATGAGCCGATTGTTGCGATGTTTGATTCCTGTTGCGGAGGTATTGTCCCAAGCAAAATGGAAGGGGTTGATTTTGAAAAAGCACCGTACCTTGCGCGGGAGTATCCATGTGAGCACTGCAAGCGGTGTCGTTTGTACCAGTGGAGTATTGAATACGACATTGTAAAGTGGACCCACTTGTTAAAAAAAGCATTTCCAAAATTAAAAAAAGTGCGTGGCATAAAGGTTGTCAGACGGGATGGTGCGGGTTTAATTCAAGAAGTGGAAATTAAAGGGCAGAAAGAAACATTTTCTTTGACCGGAAAAAAACTGTACTCACTGCTTGATGCAGTAAAAAGTTTTTACTTTACGGTGCACAAAAAAGGAAGAAATATTTTACTCAAAGGTCGCGGATATGGCCATCACCTTGGATTGTGTCAGTGGGGTGCGCGTGAAATGGTACGCGATGCTTGGAGTTACAAACAGATTTTACAGTTTTATTACCCGGATGTTATCTTTTCTTGTTTGGCGTGAAAAGAGTTTTTACTTCCTTTGTTTTAGTTGTTCTGCCATCAAGCGCAAAAGCTTATTTTCTGTTTGCAGAGGAACTCCTTCTTCTAGTAGGTCTCCATATTTGTTGAGCGTGAGAAATGATTTTGCTATGTGTCTTCTGTTTTTCCATTTATGTTTTTCCCTGGTCAGTTGATAGATGTTTCCTCTATCTTTTACCGCTACTGTATCAGTATGTTCTACGACGGAAAGTCCGACATTTTTCATTGCGATTGTACAAGGACTTGCCATTAAAAAGAGTATGCAAAAAAGTAGTTTTTGTTTCACTGAGATCCTCTTTTCCCTAAACAAAGATTTGAGAATTTGTATTGCTAACAGACAATTTATATCAAATGTAACGGAAAAAAGGATTTTTCCAACTTTTGCTTTAGAAAAATGTTTGATCTGTATAGGAAGTTTTGTATGCTGACTTCGTTATGTGAAGGAGAAGTGTATGCCGGGATATAAAGTTCATCTTGCTGCGGGAGCGGCTGTAGCAGCTCCGATGTTGTATCTGTTGCGATTTCAAGCTTCGTCGTTTGCTATAACCATTGTTTGGTTTGGATGTGCACTTGCTGGTTCTTTGTTTCCGGATATCGATACAACAAGTAAGGGCCAAAAGTGGTTTTACCATATTTTGGTTTTGATGTTGCTAGGACTTCTTTTTTTGAAGCGCTTTGTTCTTTTTGTAATTTTCACACTCATGGGTATGCTTCCGCTGGTGGTAAATCATCGTGGCTTATTTCACCGATTTTGGTTTGTAGTTTTTGTTCCGCTTGCAGTAGCGTTTACCTTTTCTTGGTACAGTGTTTTGCATTTTAAGGATGCTGTACTTGCCGCATCCTTTTTCATTGCCGGTGCGCTTTCGCATCTGCTTCTTGATTTTGGGCCTCGACGAATGTTTCGGTAGTTATTTATGGAAGTGTAAAGAGATTCTTTGCATTGTCTGTTGTTTGCTGTGCGACAGTTTTAAAATCTTTTTTCAAAAAATCTGCAAGATACTGTGCAATAGTGTGAATATATTTTGGATGATTTTTTTTGCCACGCGCAATTTGTGGTGGAAGATAGGGAGCATCGGTTTCTAACAAAATATATTCCAAGCCAACTTTTTTTACGACCGTGCGTAACTTGTCGTTGTTTGGATAGGTGACAGTGCCGCCAATACCAAGAAAAAATTTCAGTTCATACACTGCGTAGTCTGCAAACCCTACGTTTTCAGAAAAGCAATGAAACACGCCTTTAATGTTTTCTTTTTTAAATTGTTCAAGTTCTTCTAGTACATCTGTTCCGGCATCACGTGTGTGAATTACAAGAGGAAGATCATGCTCAAGAGATAGTTCGATATGCGCTTTAAAAAGGTCTTTCTGGCGTTGTTTGTTGTAGTCGGGATAGTGATAATCAAGACCGCATTCACCAATGCCCACAATTTTATTTTTTTGTTTTTCTTTGAGCATTGTTTCAATTTTTTTTATGTCATCAAGCCAGTCTGATGAAGCATCACCGGGGTGAATTCCGACAACAGCAAAACAGTTTGGTATATGTTGTGCAAGAAAAATACAGTTTTGACTTTCTGTAACACTGGTTCCAATGTTAATAACTTGAGAGACGTTTTGTTGTTCTGCTTCTTGAATAATTTTTTGTGCAGATGGAAGACATGTTTCATCAAGTGGAGTGTCAAATTTTTTTTTAATTAGTATGTTAACATGACAGTGTGTATCTATGAGCACAATAAACTCCTGATAAAACTCTTCATTAGAAAAAATTTTACTGTTATTTGACAAAACCATAAATAAAACTACTATAAAACATTGTTATATGGAAGAAGGGGCGCAAGTTCCGATGAAGTGGCAGTGTTTAACCATTACTAACCTTTCCGCGAGGAGTTCTACATGAACAAAAGTGAATTGATCAGTTCACTCAGCGAAGAAACAACTTTTAGCAAAAAAGATGTTTCTCGTGTACTTGAATCATTAACCCGCATCATTGAGCGCACATTAAAGTCGGGTGGCAAAGTTGCAATTACCGGATTCGGAAGCTTCATTGTTTCCCGTCGTCCAGCCCGCAAGGGAATCAATCCAGCAACAAAAGAAAGAATCGATCTCCCAGAAATTCATGTTCCACGTTTCAAACCAGGAAAGAATCTGAGAGAATTAGTAAAATCTATCAAAACGGGTTAATCAAAAAGCTTAGCCCAGAATAGACTTTGCTCGCAAAGGCCGCTAAAAAGCGGCCTTCTTTTTTTCGTATAGTTTTTCACGTATACTAATTTTTATTCATGGGAAAAATATCTTACCGTTTTTCAGTGTGTAGGGAACTGCATGATAGATTTAGGATTTTTACGAGAACATCCAGAAGTTGCAATTGCGCTGCTCAACAAAAAAGATCCTTCTTTTGCGGCCAAAGAACTTTTGCAGCTAGATCAACAAGTAAAGGCGGCACGTTTGGACGTTGAAGAATTGCGTCGTCAAAAAAATGAACTTGCAGATAAAGCAAAAGGGGGAGTGACGGACGAGTTGCGCGAACAATCAAAAAAAGTAGGGGGCGAACTCAAAGAGAAAGAAAAACAGTTGCAAGAGTTTGAAATAAAATTTAAAGAACTTTATTTGCGCTGTCCAAACGTTGTGCACGAAGATGTTCCTGCGGGTAACAAAGAGCAAAATGTTGTTGTGAAAGAGGTCGGCAAGCAGCCGGTCTTTTCTTTTTCTCCAAAAAATCACACAGAACTTGGTACAGAAAATGATTGGTTGGATTTTGAATCAGCCGCAACTATCACTGGTACTGGGTTTGCACTGTACAAAGCTGATGCGGTCAAACTTTTGTATTCCTTAACCATGCTCATGTTGAAAAATAATATGGAGCATGGATTTGATCCAATCTTACCTCCGTATTTAGTTAATGAAAAATCGCTAGAGGTTTCTGGAAACTTTCCAAAATTTAAAGATCAGGTTTATGCAGTTCCAGAAGATGGTTTATATCTTACGCCAACAGCAGAAGTAAACATAAGCAACTTGTATCGAAATAAAATTTTATCTGCGCAGCAGTTGCCGCTTCGGTTTACTTCTTGGACAAGTTGTTTTCGTCGTGAAGCCGGTGGATATGGAGCCCATGAACGTGGACTTATTCGTATTCATCAGTTTGAAAAAGTTGAGTTGTACACGTTGTGTGAACCAGAACATTCAAACGATGAACTAGACAGAATGATTTCCTGTGCAGAATCGATTTTGCAAAAACTTGGTTTGCACTACAAAGTTAGTTTGCTTGCAGCACAAGACTGTTCTTTTCCTTCTGCCAAAACGTACGATATTGAGGTATGGATGCCAGGACAAAAAGCGTACTTTGAAGTTTCTTCATGTAGTACATGCACCGATTTTCAGGCGCGTCGTGGAAGCATTCGATACAAAACAAAATCGGAAGATAAAGCGAGGTTGGTGCACACATTGAATGGTTCTTCTTTAGCATTACCACGTTTGATGGTTGCTTTGATGGAAACCTATCAACAGGAAGATGGCTCTATCGCACTTCCTGAAATAATAAAAGCGGGAGCTCTTTTTTAATTTTTGGAAATGCTATGTTGTCACCGGAAATTATAAAAAAAATTCGGCAAATCGAAATTCATACGAAACGTCTTTTGAGTGGTTTGTTAATTGGAGATTATAGTTCTGCGCGCAAAGGTTCTGGTTTTGAATTTGACCAAATTCGCGAATATCAAATGGGAGATGACGTACGCTTCATCGACTGGAAAAGTACTGCACGGATGGGAAAGTTGCTTTTTAAGCAATACATTGAGGAACGAAATCGAGCAGTTATTGTTGCAGTTGATGTTTCTTCTTCCAGTCTTTTTTCTTCAGTCAAGTCTACAAAATCTGATGTTATAGCACAGGTTGCTGCTGTTCTTGCACTTGTTGCTGATTACGGAAAAGATCATGCATCACTTATTTTATTTTCTGATGATGTAGAAGTTGTAGTTCCACCAGGAACAGGGAGAAAACATATTCACCACATCATGGAATATCTTTTTAGTTATCAAGCAAAAGGGCGCGGCACAAATATTTCATCAGCACTTACGTGTCTTGCAAAAATGCGTACAAAAAATGCAGTGGTATTTTTAATTTCAGATTTCATTGATACGGGTTTTGAAAAGCCGTTACGTGTTGCAGCAAAAAAATATGACTTAGTTGCAATTCGTTGTCTTGATGAAAACGAGCAACAGTTTCCAAATGTTGGTTTTTTAGAAATTGATGACATGGAAACCGGAAGTTGTTTTTTGTTAGATACGAGAACATCGAATAATTCGCGCGTATCAAATTTTTTAAAAAAACGAGTAACTGAGCAGTCAACTTTGTTCAAAAAATATGGTATTGATTATCTTGAGGTTACTACGGATAAACCATTTTTTGGTGATATCGTTCGGTTTTTTCGGCGACGCATGATGTATTGATTTTTTTCTTTGTGAGGTGACCTGTGGATAAAAATACGCTTTATCCCATCTATGGCATGGTGCACACTCCATTTTGGCAGACAAATTTTTTTTATATTTTGATTGCGATTTTTGGTTTGCTGTTATTGTCACTTGTGATTTGGTTTGGATTGAGGAAGTACAGGGTGCCCAAAAAAAATAAAAAAGTTGCATGGGAAGTTGCGCTTGAAGATCTTGCCGCTATTGAGTCTGACCTTGCAACAAAAGGAATGCTTGGCAAGACGTTTTACTTCCGGCTTACTTGGATGTTTAAAAGATACTTGAGTACGATGTACAAATTTGATGTGTATGGAAAAACAGACGAAGAACTTGTTTTGTATCTTGAAGGTTCTGGTCTTGCAACAGATTTAGTTGATGATCTGAAAGCAATTTTGGAAGGAAGTACGGTTGTAAAATTTGCCAATGAACAGGCCTTAAAAGAACGAATGCAACGAGATCTTATTGCAAGCAAAGAATTCATCGAAAAAACAATTCCGAAACAGGTAGAAACAAGCTAATTTTTTAGTTTAGACAGGGGGGCTCATGTCTTATGATCATAGCGCGGACACGCGCTCCATTTACATTCACTGGCCTTTTTGTCCGTATCGGTGTCATTTTTGTCCTTTTGTGGCACTTGCTTCACACGATCATTTTATGGCGCGATATCATCATACACTGATGAAAGAGGTTGATTTATTTCTTCAAATGATTGAGCCAGACGCGCCATTGGAAAGTGTTTTTTTCGGAGGAGGGACTCCAAGCACCTATCCAAGTCCGTTACTGCTTGACATGTCTGATAAACTTAAAGGGAAGTTTGACATTACCGTCGACACCGAGGTAACCATAGAGGTTAATCCTGGAACCGTTGAAAAAAAACAGCTTCTTTTTTGGAAAGAGCTTGGCATAAATCGAATAAGCATTGGTGTGCAAAGTTTGAATGATTCTGTTTTAAAAAAACTGAATCGCTTACACAAGGCACAGGATGTTAAAAGGCTTATTGGTTGGTCAGAAGGCGTTTTTGGAAACATTTCGGTTGATCTCATTTTAGGATTACCTGGTGTCACACAAGCAGAGTGGAAGCAGCTCGTGCAAGAAGTTGTGACGTGGCCATTGCAACATGTTTCGATTTATTTTTTGACGGTTCACGAAGACACACGACTGTTTTTTGATCTGCAAAGAAAAAAAATTGCGTTACCGACCGATGATGTTTTTATTGATTTATATCATTGGTCGGTAATTTTTCTGGAGGAAAATGGGTTTGAGCGATATGAGACATCAAACTTTGCGCGATCGGGCTATCAATGCAAACATAACAATGTGTATTGGGATCGTCGGCCGTACAAGGGTTTTGGTTTAGGGGCTTGTTCTTTTGATGGCAAATCTAGATTTCAAAACAAAAAAAATCTTATGTCCTACCTTGAAGGAGGAAAGAATGGAGCGGCCTTTGTTGAATCATCCGAAATGTTAACAGAGGATCAGGTTCGGATGGAAAAGATAATGCTAGGATTGCGAAGGTCGTCTGGTGTCTCGGTGCGTGAACTTTTTGATGATGTGGCGGAAGAAAAAAAAAGAGTGCTTAAGCAAGAAATAGAACGGTTCAAAGCTGCCGGTTATCTTGAAGAAAGGTTTGGAAAATTGCTGTTAACTCCACAAGCTTTTGTAGTGCAAAATGAGATTGCTGTGAAGTTGTCGGTTTAGAAGTAATGATGCAAGCGTTGAATAAAACAGTTTTTTATTGAGGTGAAAAATTTATGGCCAAACATGTTGGTGTAAAACTACCAGAAGATTTGATTGCGGTATTGCAAAGTGGAAAAACAGTTGGGGTGCTTGCGACATTTTCAGAAAAGGGACTTCCGCATACAACTCCTATCCAATGCGTTTATCCAAAGGGACGCGAAAGCATTTTGATTTCTATCCACAAGGACCATACCGGATATCACAACATGGTATGGCAAAAAAAGGTGATGATGTGTTTCATGGACAAAGGAAATGTGGCCTACAGTGTTTTGGGAAGAGCTGGTGTGGTAAAAGCACCATCGTCTGTTCATCCTCTCATGATTGTCGCCAGAATTGATATTGTTGATATCAAAAGTGACCGATCTGTTTTAACCCGAGTTGAAAGTGGTGTAACCTGGAGCCATACCTCATTAGAAGCGGAGCAACTTTTAGAGAGTTTAACAAATGAGTTGAAAGATTTAGCCCGCACACTATGATGATTCCGAAAGGTTGATAAAAAATAAAGTGTTAAAAAGGAGCACTACAGATGCGCATGGCTATTGGTTTCTTTATTTGTATGATGTTTTCGCCCGCAATTTTTGGAGGTGAAGTTGTTGGTGAAATTTTTGAGGCAGTTTCCGAAGAAACTCCACTTGAAGCAATTAATTTTCAACTTCCTGAGGCTACAACACCTGCTGCAACAACAGGTGCTGTTCCTTCTGCAGGTTCTGTAGTTCCAGTTGCGGCGCCGGCGCCCATTCAGATGCCAGAAATGCCTCCTGCAGCTCCTATGGCATTGCCTTCCGCTGCGCCAGTTCCGGCAACTCCAATTTCATTTCCTGCTTCTGAACCAGCTTCTTCTTTTGCGGCGCAATCTGTGCAAGCAACGCCTTTACCTCTTCCGGATTTTGGTTCCACAGCACCTGCTCCTGCGACACCTGCACCGATGCCAGATTTTGGTTCCGCTCCGCCACCGGCAGCAGGTACAACTCCTGCGCCGTTAGGACTTGCCCCAACAGATTTTTCAGCAGCTCCAATGCCTGCGTCATTGCCTGCAACACCTTCCGCTGCACCTGTGACCTCTGCGCCAGTGCCTGGTTCGTTGCCTATGCCGCAACCGGTTGGACCGGCACCCGTTACTGGTGTTTCGCCTATGCCTGCTGCCCCTGTTTCGGCAGCACCTGGTTTTGCTCCAGCTCCTATGCCAACAACTGGAGTTGCTCCTGCAATGCCTCAGCAGTTTGGCTCTGCAGCTCCTTTGCCTGCTTTTGCACCTGCACCTGCGCCGGCTCCTTTGCCCGCGCTTCGATCTGCTCCTACTCAAAAACCTGTTCAAGTTGAGGCAGATAGACCAACATCACAAGCAGCTGTTCCATCTGAGTTGAAGGGAATCGACACATTGAAAGTTGATGAGCCGGGTGGCAATTGGCTTGTGAAACGTATGTGGTGGGAAAAAGCAGAAGAGAAAATGGACAACATCGAAAAAGAAGTCGAGAACATTATGCAATCTCGTATGGCGTTCTTCGAAAAGCGAGACAAGGCTGATTCCAAAGTGTTTGATCCATTTTATAGTGAGGTTGGTCTTGATCAAGGTCAACTGGAAATGATTACAAGTTATTTCATTGATGAACTAAAAGAGATGCGAGAAAAGAAAGACGCTCTTGATCGAGAAGGCCGCGCATTTTTACAAAAATTGCAAGATGAAAAACGAGTCCTTAAACAAACAAAAGTTGATGTACAGGCAATCAAGAAATTAGATGATTCCCTTGATAATGCTGTGACAAAATTGTTGGGGCAAGTTAATCTCGCTGCAAAATACAGAAGAGAAGCAAGAGAATTTTTCAAAGAGATAGGAAAAACCCTTGATCACAATAAAGCCCGAGAATTGTTCCATGAAATACAGGCGTTGTGGCAAAGCATTAAGAAGGTAGGAAAATATATCTCTGGAGAACTTTCTCAAAGCTTTGAACAGGTTATCGCAAATGCAAAAACACAAACAGATCGTATAAAAGCAGCAGTAGACCAGCTTGAAAAGAAAGGCCTCGACTTTAGGAAGAAGTTTGATGAGCTTGAAAGCAAAGCAGAAGATAAAAAAGAAGAAGAAGAAAAACAAAAACGAAGAGCTTTGTTGAAAGAGCAGTTCAAAGAAGAGAAAGAAGAGCCTGGAATATTTAGCAGAACTATCTCGGCAATTTCGGTACCATTTGTTGCCATCGGGGATTGGATCGCCTCATTTTGGGGCAAAAAAGAGGAACTTGCTCCTGCACCCGAACCATTGCAAGATTCTGCAGTTGTTCAGGTCCCTGAACCAGCGGTCTCAACCCCTGTAGTTCCTGAGAAAAAAGAGAAAAAATAACAGGAACATTTTTCTAAAAAAAGAGATCAATTTTTCGTGCATCTGAAGTTGCTAAACAGCGGCAAGTATGCTACATTTTGATGGAGTTTGACATATACATGAAAGTCATCGTCCGCTGTTTTTGAGGACGGGGTTTTCCAGTGCTAATCGGAGCCTTTTTAGATCCGGTAGTACGTATGGCTATGCCGAGGTGGTGAAATTGGTAGACACGCAGCTTTAAGGGGGCTGTAGGAGAAATCCTGTAGGGGTTCGAGTCCCCTCCTCGGCACCATTCTTCGCCAAGGCTTCGAATGGCACGGCCAACCTTCGCTAAAAAGGAAAGTCTATAAAAAATAAGTAGAGTTTATGGGAGTGTAGACTGCCCGGAGAAGCAAGCATGAACCGAGAGAGGTTTACAAAATAAAAAAGTGAAGACGGGCGGTTCACAAAGCTGAAGCATATCGGACATGCCATCTTCTTCAAAAGAAATTTTTTAGCACAACGCTGAAAGGGAGTTTTTCATGAATAGTTCCGCGCGTCGGATGTTATTTTCGGGTCTTATTTTTTGGGCAGTAGTTGCTGGACTTTGTATCTATTCTGTGCTGCCACTTGATAAAAAATTAAAACGAGGGATTGACCTTGTTGGGGGGAGCTATCTTACCCTTGAAGTGCAAACTGAAAAAGCTGTTGAATCTGAGCTTATGGGTATTGCGCAAAGAATTTCTGAACGCCTTAAAAAAGCAGATAAACCACTTCCTAAAACAAAAGAATTCAAAAACGAAGAAGCTGTTCTTTCTTTTCATGATATAAATGAAGCACAGGCAGCATTGCCTCTTATCAAAAACGAACGTGACGTAAAAATTTCGGTTGATGATAAAAAAGTCATCCTTCGATTTACCGAAAAAAAAGCGAAAAAAATTAAATCTGATTCCATTTCAACAAACATAGAAGTATTTCGTACCCGTCTTGCAACGGAAATGAGTGCGGCGGAAATTACCATTGCGCCGGAGGGTGAGCGAAATATTATCATCGAACTGCCTGGTGTTACCGATCGAATGAAAGCCCGCACCATGATAGGCAAGCCGGCGGTTTTAGAATTTAAACTTGTGGAGCGCTCTGCTTCATCAGAAGATGAAATTTTGTATGAGTATGATGGTGAAATTCCTGATGATATGGAAGTCTTGCCGGAGTACAAAAAAGATAAACCTACAAAATATCACTTGGTTCCAAAGTATACAGATCTTACCGGAAAATTGTTGCGTGATGCACGCTCAAGCGTTGGCGGATCACTCGGTATGAGTCATGTCGTGAATTTCCGATTCTCCTCAGAAGGGGGTGATAAATTTTATGAACTCACAAGCAGAAACTTTAAGCGAAGCGTTGCAATTGTTTTAGATAACGTTGTGTTGACTGCTCCACAGATTAATTCTGCAATTCGTTCGGAAGGATATATTGAAGGGGGCGATCTTGATTCCGATAGTGCAAAAGAGTTGGCAATGCTTCTTCGTTCGGGTGCGTTGGTTGCGCCAGTTACGATTGAAGGAGAACAACAAATTGGGCCAACGTTGGGTTCAGAATACATCAGGCAAGGATTGATTTCCTGTTTGGTTGGTCTCGGGTTGCTGCTTATCTTTAGTATTTTCTACTACAGTCTTTCCGGGTTGTTTGCGTTCATAGCGCTGATGTTCAATTTGTGTCTTGTGTTGTTTGGATTGCATGCAACCGGTTCGGTTCTTACACTTCCTGGTATTGCTGGTATGGTGTTGACGGTTGGCATGGCGATTGACGCATCGATTTTGATTTATGAACGAATTAAAGATGGGTTAAGAGAGGGGCTGTCGATCAAGAACGCTGTCAACACAGGGTTTTCCAATGCAATGGTTGTTATTCTTGATGCGAACATCACAACCTTTATTGTTGGTGTTGTCTTGTATAAATTCGGGACAGGACCGTTGCAAGGTTTTGCCGTGACTATGATGCTTGGTATTATTTCGACGCTTATAACTGGGCTGCTCTTTTTGCGGTCGATCTTTAATTTTGTTTTGGACAATTTTAGAGTGCAAAAGCTCAGAATTTAGATACACTAAAAAGTGTGTGGCGGCGTAGCTCAGGTGGTTAGAGCGACGGAATCATAATCCGTAGGTCCGGGGTTCAAGTCCCTGCGCCGCTACCAAATTAAATAGGAGTTGAGTAGAAATTTATAACTGGGGTTGAGCCAATGAGAGTTCTTAATCTTCCAACCATGTTGACACTTATCCGTTTGATCGTTTCTCCTCTTATGCTTCCCGTTCTTCTTGTCTATCTTTTGCCGTACGACAATCTTTTTATCAATTCGATGCTCGCGTTGCTTTTTATTGCGTTAAGTCTAACCGATTTATTTGATGGATTTTTAGCGCGCAGATTCAATCAAGTGACAAAACTAGGCAAGCAGTTGGATCCTCTTGCAGACAAGTTTCTTTCGTACTGTGCATTGATTTCTTTGTTAGCAGCAAACAAAATTTTTTTCTACTGGGTTATTATTTTAATTGGAAGAGATTTTTTTGTGATGGGTTTACGTGCCATTGCAAAGGAAAAAGATTTTTCAATACCAGTTTCTTTTTTCAGTAAAATAAAAACAACTGCGCAAATGATTTTCATTGGTTTTGTTATCTTGAATCCATACCAAAAAGCAAGTTTTACAAGTTCGTGGAATCTTATTGAATATGGTTTGCTTGCCGTAGTACTTTTGCTTACTGTTTTTTCTGCCAAGATTTACTACGACAGTTTCAGAAAAAATTATGGTCCGTTTGATTCTCTTTTTGGAGAGAAAAAATCGGAACCGGAATCTCTTCATAGTTGGTTTGACGAAGAACCGCCTGTTCAAGGATAATCCGTGGTAATTTCTATCAGTTCTTTTTTGCAACTTTTCTTTTCTTATTTTGTTGGCTCCATTCCAACCGGCTGGCTTGTTGCTCGAGCCAAAGGAATAAAAAATATTCGTGAACATGGTTCTGGAAATATTGGTGCGACTAACGTTGCACGTCTTTTAGGCCCCCGTTACTTTTTCCTTATTTTTTTTCTTGATTGTTTTAAAGCGTACGGTTGTTTGTGGCTAATTGATTATCCAGAAATTTCTTGGTGGATCCTTGTGTGTGCATTTGCTGTACTTTTAGGAAATTCCCGCTCGGTTTTTTTAGGTCTAAAAGGAGGAAAGGGTGTTGCGACCACTGTCGGTTTACTGCTTTTTCTTTTCCCTTCAACGTTATTGATTGCCTTGCCGGCATGGATACTTGTACTTGTCGTAACAAAAAATGTTGGTATTGCATCTGTTGTGTCTCTTGCGACGTTACCTGTTGCAGGATTTTTTTTCGGTGGAAATATGCACGCTCTTCTTTTTTTGTTGTTGGTTGCTCTGTGGTGCATTTTCTTACACCGTGATAACATTGCAGCATTTCTGAAAAAGCGATGAAAGAGTACGGACAACTTTCGTTTATTGAACCACCGCCTATCTTACAAAATAAAAAAATAAAAACTATTGTAATCGATGAGGAAAATGTGAAATTCAAAACGGTTGCAGAAACCTTTGACCAAATAGAACAGGTCAGTGGGCGACTAGAAATTACTCGTCTGCTTGCGCAGTTGTTCAAAAGCGCAACACCTGCAGAGGCAAGTATTATCAGTTATTTTTCTTTGGGGCAGCTTCACCCTCCCTATATCGGTACACAGTTTCAGATGGCAGAAAAAATTTTGATCGATGTTGTTGCTCAACTTACCAAAATTACAGAAAACACCGTAAAACAAAATGCAAAAAAATTGGGAGATATCGGTTCTGTTTTAGAATCTGGTGGATGGAAAACAGATGAAGAACTTACTGTCTCTCAGGTTTATTGTGATTTGAAAAGGATTGAAGACATAAGTGGCACGGGAGCGCAGGCTGCAAAAAGTAAAAGTTTGCAAGCGCTGCTAAAAAACCTAGATCCACTTTCTGCAAAATTTGTTGCACGCATTGTGATCGGAAAACTTCGTCTTGGGTTTTCTGATATGACCATTGTTGATGCGCTTTCCTGGATGCAAGTGGGAGATAAGTCTCTCAGAAAAATTATTGAAAATGCATATAACGTGTGTGCTGACATTGGATTTATTGCAAAAACCTTAAAACAGGACGGCGTAAAGGCAGTTGAAAACATGACAGTGCAAGTTGGCATTCCAATTCGTCCAGCTGCTGCAGAGCGTTTGCCAACAGCCAAGGCGATCATAAAAAAAATTGGTCCATGTATTGCGCAACCAAAACTGGATGGCTTTCGGCTGCAAATTCATGTTGACAAGACAACTAAAAAACCGAAGATAGAATTTTTTTCTCGCAACTTGCTTGATATGACGTATATGTTTCCGGACCTTGCAAAGGCAATGGAAAAATTAAAAGTCGAAACGCTTATTTGTGAGGGGGAAGCAATTGTCTATGATCCAAACACGGGTAGTTTTTTGCCGTTTCAAGAAACCGTAAAACGAAAACGGAAACATGGTATTGAAAAGGCTGCACAAGAAATGCCCCTACGTGTTTTTTTGTTTGATCTTTTATTTTTAGATGGCAAGGAGTATCTGACCAAAACACATGCACAGCGCAGAAAAAAATTGCTTTTACTTTTTGCAAACAAACCAGAAGATACGGTTCAAGTGATTGATGAGAAAAAAATTGAAACCGCAGGAGAACTGGAAGACTATTTCAGTCAAAATATTGCAGCAGGTCTTGAAGGGTTGGTGATCAAACGGGAAGATTCTGTATACCAACCAGGCAAACGGAATTTCAACTGGATCAAACTAAAACGTCAAGAAGAAGGACACCTAGAAGACACCATAGACTGCGTTATTTTGGGATATTACGCGGGTAAGGGAAAACGTGCACAGTTTGGTATTGGTGCGTTTCTAGTTGGTGTGTACAACAAAAAAGAAGATCTGTTTCAGACGATTGCAAAAATCGGAACCGGTCTTTCTGATTCTGAGTGGAAAGAATTAAAAAAGAAGTCTGATGGAATTGCGGTAAAAAACAAACCGCACAATGTTGTTTGCCCAAAAGAGTTGTATCCCGATGTATGGGTGTCACCGGAATTGATGTGTCTAATTCGTGCCGATGAAATTACACTTTCTCCGCTGCACACTGCAGGCAAAACAAAAGATAAGCAAGGTATGGCCCTGCGGTTTCCACGCTTTATGGGGTATCGAAAAGATAAATCACCGCACGATGCAACTACAGTCAAAGAAGTTAAAGGTTTATATAAAGATCAGTTTGAAAGATAAAAAAGTTTTCAACTATCTTTTTTGGAATTATCTTCTTCACGATAAAGGGTTTCCGCAGAAACATTTAAAAATTCAAGTTCATTTGCTTTTTTTTCTAGTTGTTCGAATCTTTGCTTGAAGGTTTTATTTGGGTGTTCAGAAAAGAGACGGATGATGAAGTTTTTTTTCTCGTATTCATCTGTTGTTTTTTTTAGTTCGGACACGAGATTTTCATATTTTTCTCCGACCTGATAAAGCTTTGCAGATTTTAATGCGAAATTATAGACTCCCTTGCATTTTTCTTTTTCATTTTGTTTTTTTATTGTTTTCATGCAAGCTGTAAATTCATTTAGGGCGAAGGCTTCAGGAGTTTTGCATTTTTTGAGTCGCTTTTCATTGATATAAATAATGGGCTTTCTAAGTTTTAGTGTGAAGTGATCTTTTATCCGTGTTAACAAATCCGAGTGGGCATTATAATTAAATTCCATAGCCATTCCGCCATAATAGCTGGGGCAATATTCATATTCATGATTCTCGCAATATGAAGATGGCATTATGCTTGTTAAACAGATAAAGATCACGGTTTTTTTCATGAAAGATCCTTTCGGTTGTTAAAAAAAAATTTTAATCAACTTAAGGAGTAATGTACCACTCAATCGACTTAAGGATCAATACGCCGCTTGCTACGACTCCTGCTGTGCATCCCATAACTGTTAAGCCTCCATAAAGACTGTACTTCAGTTTTTCACACGTAGGAATTGGTTTTTTTTTAGTTTCTCCGCGCAGAGACATTCCTTTTTTATTTTTTTCCAATGTCTCTTTGAGTGTATAGCATCTAAGGTTGAGCGGGAATGATAGTGCGAGTGTAAGTATAAGTAATTTTTTCAACATAAGGTTTTTTCTTTTGATGAAAAATTGTTTTTACACTTTTCAAAGGACGCTTCAAAAAGTTTGATTTTTTCTTGTACAAAAAGTTGTGCATATTGTTTGAAGGCTTCGTCTGCATCTGCAGGTATGACAGGAAGTAATTTTTTGAATGCGACTTCTGGAATCAGAGTTTCTTTTGTGCCCTGTTTTGCAAAAAACTTTTCAAGAATCGGGTCGATGTTTTCTAGCTTTGCATCTTCGATCAGCTCCCGTGCATGTTGTACTACGGCAATCATAGCTTGCAATTTTTCGATGGGTATATTGCCCAGTTCGTCAACCGTGACACCATCTCTTTGCCACGCTTGAAAGAGCATTTCTCCAAGTTCAATGTTGTACTGCATGGTAGGGTTTTGGTCCTGTGCCTGAATTTCCTCTTTTTTCTTGGGTGATTTTTGATGGCAAGAATGTGTTGCAATGACGGTAGAAACTAATGCCAAGAGGGTGATGCTGCGAATAATCGCATTGTACTTATGAACTTTTTTGTGCACCGAACTGTCTCTTTTGGGTTGAGGGTTGCTATTTTTTTACCAAATCATAAAAATATTGTGCCTCTTGGGCAGGGTCTTGAGCAGTTACGATGCTGGTACCTACAATAATACCTGCTGGTTTTAGTTTGACAATAGCGTCAACATTTTCCCGTTTAATTTTTGCTGAAATAAAGATTGGCAGGTCTGAGTTGCCGTGTACCATATCCCAATCATCGAGAAAAAGAAGCTCCTCTTTTTCGTCATGCGGTCGATGAAATAGGAGGGCGTTTACACCGAGGTTTTTTGCTTCAAGAGCAGATTGGCCAAGTGATTTCGCATCAAGCAGATCGAGCATTACATTCATGCCATTTTCTTTTGCTGTTCTGCATGCCGCGTGTATAACGCTGTTGCTTGTACCGGCCATTACCGTGACCCAGTCTGCTTTTGGCTGTGAAAAAACTTGCGCATTCAATTTGCCGCGATCAAGAATTTTTGCATCTGCCACAACTGTTTTGTTTGGAAATTCGGCTTTGAATTTTTCAATCGCCAGTACACCATATTTGTAAATCAGAACGGTTCCAATTTCGAGTGCATCGCAAGAGTCGGCAACCTGTTTGGCTAAAGTAAGTGCGTTATTGAGATCAGGAAGATCGAGGGATATTTGTAGTTTCATAATTCTCCTTCGTCTTTTTAACTTTTGGTCAGTATAGCAGTATTGTATTTATTTGGTATCGGGATGTAATGTTAGTATACGTGCTTTTGATAGAGGTTTGGTTTGACCTGGTATTTTCTTTTGTTTGGGCTGAAGAACCGTTTGAGGTTGAGCACGTACAGCGAGTTGGTTAACTTGTCCACGTTTTTTTTGATGTACATGTCAGGAAGAATCAGCTGTGATCCTTTTTTTGTAAGCGAGATGCCTTCGGGTACAAGAATATGTTTTGGTTTTGCAAATATAACGATTGCATCGAGTGGTACTGTTCTCTTTTCTGGCTCAACTTTTGTTACGTTCCAAAATACCATGTCAGTTGCAATGTCTTCTTCTTGTTTTACCAAGTATAACTGTGCAGGAACACCGACTTCTGTTTCCCAGTGATTAATGATTTGTCCGTATTCAAAGATAGGATTAATTTTTTGTGAGACAAGTACGTGTAGATCTGGCTCTCTTTGACGACGTGCAAAGACAACCTGTCCGTCACTGTTTGAAATAGCAAGTTGTCCTTTGTAAGTGCAAAAAATACCGCTTGCTGCATTGCTTTCCAGCAAAGATCGGAGTGTGTACTTTGCAATTTTTCCGGGTTTTTGTAACTTTTCAGATTTTCGTGCTGCTTGCTCGGCTGTTACTTCACGTGTTTCGGGAAGATGCGGAAAGGGACGCATAAAAAATGTTATCACATTGTCTGCGCATAGGTTTGCATGCACCAGTATCACAGCTAAAAAAAGGATAGCTTTTACGGTTGTTTTCATTTTTTCTCCTAATTTCTTGTCACGCGTCCTTATCTTTGCGCGCAACATGGGATATAATCAAAGAAAACAATATCATTTTTACGGTAGCACAGCGTGGCTTTGAAAATCCACAATTGAGAGGTTCTGGCATGGAGATCATAAAGCAGTTTGGAGATTCGTTTGTCCGAGAGTGGACACTTTTTGTGCAAGATGAGCAGCTCAACGAAAAACAGGAAGCACAGTTTGCGAAGTATATGATGTTGCTTCGTGAGGCAAGTGAGCAAATCAGTTTGACTACAATTACAAAACCGAAAAACATTGTTGCTCATCATTTTCGTGATTCGTTAAGTCTACGTAAGTTTGTAGACATGAAAACATTTGTCGGATTGTGTGACGTAGGAGCTGGCGGAGGGTTTCCGGGAATTCCTCTCAAAATTGTTTTTCCGCATCTTCGACTTGTTCTGGTTGAAGTGAACAACAAGAAAATAAAGTTTTTACGACGTGTTATACAAGAGCTCGGTCTTAAAAAATGTGAGGTATATCCGCTTGACTGGCGTACGTTCTTGAGAAAAACAGAGTATGAGTTAGATCTTTTTTGTGCTCGTGCTTCTTTGCAGCCAGAAGAGTTACTGCGAATGTTCAAACCAAGTTGTCCCTACAAAGATGCGCAGCTTGTCTATTGGGCTTCAGAACTATGGGAGCCTGGTGAAAAACTGAAGTCGTTTGTTCGCCAACAAGAGCTTTATCGCATACAGCGGAAGAAACGAAAGCTTGTTTTTATGGACTTGAAGTAAAATCTAAGTTTACTTTTTTGCACGCTTCATCTATATCTTAATCGTCCTGTTTTAGTTCATGGGAATCAGCAAGTTTTTAAGAAAGGCATGGGATGAAAAAAGGATTGTTCAACAGCTATGTATCTGGCATCACAGATCAAGAGAATGGAGAAAACTACGGGAGAATTTTTCGCTACTTTTTACCTGAATTCATAACAGCACTTGTTTTGTATTCCATGCTTTATCTCATCGATGCTTACTGGATTGCTGATCTTAAGTCCACTTCTATCTATGCAACACTTGGTGTTACCAACACACTTTTAAATTTTATTGTAAAATTTGCAGAAGGACTTTCTGTTGGAGCCATTGTGCTTACCGGAATTCACAACGGCGCAGGGAGACTGCAAAAAGCCGGACGTTCGTTTGTTGATGCGTTTTGGGCAACGTTTGTTAGTGGAGCGGTTGTGTCGGCTCTTCTTTTTTTTGGGGCATACTGGATTTATTTTTTGTATGGAGTGCCGGAAGAGATGATTTCTTTGGGAACTCCGTTTTTAAGGCTCAGGGCCATTGGTATTTTTTTCATGTTCCTTTATTTTGCATTTATCGGATTTTTGCGTGGCATAAAAAATACCAAGACGCCAATGAAGATCTTTATTGTTGGTGCGATCGTTTTTCTTTTCTTCGACTACGTGCTCATTTTTGGAAAATGGGGTTTCCCAAAGATGGGTCTTATGGGTTCTGCAATGGCAAGCATTTTGCAGTATGGCGTTATGCTGATTGCATCTGTAATAAGTCTTGTGTGTAATCCTCGATATAGAAAATACAGTATCAACTTACTTTCGGTATTTAAATCCGGTTCGCAGTTGAAGAGACTTTTACAGTTGAGTTGGTCGGTAATGCTTGATAAGTCAACAATGGCAGGAGCATACATCTGGCTGGGCTCGATGCTTGCAACCATGGGAACCAACGGTCTTGCTGCATTTTCTGCAGTAAAAGATTTAGAGCGATTTGCACTGTTGCCTGCTGTTGCGTTTGCACAGGTGATTACCTTGCTCGTAAGTAATGGATACGGAATCAAAGATTGGGATGGAATAAAATCGAATATAAAAAGGATTGTATTTCTATCTTCATTTATGGTGTTTGCTATTTTAATCGTGCTGAGTATTTGGCCAGATTTTTTTGTGAGCTTTTTTGATCGGCGGGGTGATTTTACCTGGTTGGCTGCCCGGGCTTTGCCCCTGCTGAGTGTACTTGTGTTCTTTGATGTGCTACAATTAATACTTGCCGGTGCCATGCGTGGAGCTTCGAATGTGAAGACCGTAATGTTCACACGCTTGTTGGTATGTGTTGGTTATTTTGTACCGGTTTCGTACATTTTCTCGATTGCGCCTATCCAGAGCCCGGTTTTGAAGTTCGTATTGATTTATGGTTCATTTTACGTGGGGAATGCACTTATGAGTGCCGCGTACATAAATCGATTCCGTGGCAAGGAATGGCAGCAACAAGCAAGCTAGAGAAAGGGAATCGATGACAAAAGTATCTAGAGAAGAAGTTTTAAAAATTGCCGAAATTTCACACATCTCTTTAAAAGAAGATGAAATTGAACCTATGATGAAGCACCTGCAAGGGGTGCTTTCTTATGCAGAACGTGTGCAAGAGGTTGCTGCTGATATTGAAGAACCTTCGGATAAAAATGTGAATGTGTTTCGAGAAGATGTGGTCGCACAATTCCAGGCTGAAAAAGTCCTGTGCCAGACTCCAGAGCGAGAAGAGAATTATTTTGTTGTGCCCGCGATCATCAAAAGTAAGTAGGAGGTTCTGACGTGGATCAGTTGTCATTTGCAACAATTACTGAGTTGAGAGCGAAGCTAGATAATCAAGAAGTTTCTGTTGAAGAACTTCTCGATTTTTTTATAAAACGTTTTAAAGATCATGATGGAAAAATCGATTCCGCTCTTGAGGTTTTCGATAGAGAATCTGTTCTTGCACAATTTCGGGCACAAGGTACCCAGCTTTCTGGAATTCCGGGAGCATTAAAAGACAATATTTGCCAAGAAGGAAGAATAACTTCTTGTGCGTCAAAAATTTTACAAAATTATCGTGCAACGTATGACGCTTCTGCATGCAAACGCCTCAAGCGGTCGGGCGCACTTCCAATTTCTCGAGTCAACATGGATGAGTTTGCAATGGGAAGTTCTACAGAAACATCAGCGTTTAAAAAAACAAAAAATCCGTGGAATGCTACACGTGTTCCTGGAGGTTCAAGTGGTGGATCTGCAGCCGCCGTTGCTGCAGGATTAATTCCTTGGTCGCTTGGTTCCGATACGGGTGGATCGATCAGACAACCTGCTGCATTTTGCGGTATTGTTGGATTGAAACCAACCTATGGTCTTGTTCCTCGATATGGTTTAGTTGCCTACGGTTCCTCGCTTGATCAAATTGGAGTTTTTACTCGCTCTGTTTATGATGCGGCACTTGTCCTTTCTTCCATCGCCGGTTATGACTTGCGAGACTCTTCTTCTTTGAACGTACGAAAAAAAGATTACACGCAACATGTTACCGGAAAATTAAAAGAAGACTTGCGCATTGGGGTTGTGCAGAACGCGCTCAACGCAGAAGGCATGGATGGCGAAATAGCAGCAGCTGTTGAGGACGCAATTCTTGTGTTAGAAAAGGCGGGAGCAAGAATTAAACGTGTAGAGTTGCCAACACTTGAATACAGTGCTGCAGCCTACTTTGTAATCAGTCGTGCAGAAGCTGCATCTAACCTCGCGCGATTCGATGGTGTTCGTTATGGTATGCGCGACAAGAGCGCTGAAAGTCTACATGACATGTATCTTAATTCTCGTCACGATGGTTTTGGTGAAGAAGTAAAAACTCGTATCTTAGTTGGAAACTATGTACTTTCTGCAGGACATGCAGGGCAATTTTATGAAAATGCAAAACGGGTGCAACGGCTCATTAGAAGAGAATTTAAAACAACGTTCAATGATGTTGACCTGTTAGTAATGCCAACCCATCCGATGTCGGCGTTTACATTTGGTGCTTTTGATGTTGATAAACTTCAGATGGACTTGCAAGATTATTTTACTTGTCCAATGAATCTGGCTGGTATTCCTGCGATTTCTTTGCCATGCGGTATGACGAAAGATAAATTGCCAATCGGATTTCAGCTTGTAGGGCCACATCTTTCTGAGGGCCTGATTTTCCAAACAGCTCATGTGTACGAGCAAAATACGCCGTGGCACACCATGCACCCCGAAGGTTTTTAGTGTTGGTGTAAAATATGAGCTATTGGCAAGAACAGGTTATTATTCGAAATTTGTCTTTTCCCCGATTCATGGGGGGACCACTTGATGGAATCACCGATTCTCCATTTCGGCAGTTGGTCCGAGATTTTTCTAAAGATGAACTTTTGTATACTGAAATGCGACACGTTGCCTGTGTTGCAAATAAAAAAGGTGGAGAAAAGGCCCTTGCATTTTTACAAAGTGAACGCCCCCTCAATTTTCAAGTAACTACAAACGGTATTCAATGCATCACAAAAGCGTGTGAAAAAATTATTGCACAAGGAGTTGACTCTGTTGATTTAAATATCGGCTGTCCTGCGCGCAACGTTGTTGGTTCTGGTTCAGGTTCTGCTTTGATGGCTGATGTTGTACTTTTGAAAAAAGTTTTAGAACTATTTCGTGCACAGCTAAAAGATCTTCCATTTACAGTGAAAATGCGGGCAGGGTTTAAACATAAAAACGCTCTTGAGGTTGCACAGTTGTGTCAGGACTGTGGGGTTGATGCCATTGCGATTCATCCGCGATCACAGTCACAAAAATTTTCTGGAATGCCAGATTATGATTTAGCTGCTCAGGTAAAAAATTCGGTTTCAATTCCTGTTTTATTTTCTGGGGGTGTTGTTGATTTTCCGAGTGCAGAATTTGTGTATGAACAAACTGGTGTTGATGGCTTTTTAATTGGTCGTGGCTTGTGGTCAAAGCCGTGGAAGCTTAAGGAATTGCAAGAACATGCACAAGGAAGAGAATTTGCGGTTGATAAAAAAATAATTTTACATTGTGCTCTCAAACAACTTGATACTATGCTGGAATATTATGGAAGCAAAGGTGTTCACTGTTTTAGGAAACATATTCCTCTGTATTTAAAGGGACTGCCATCTGCCTCCGATATGAGAAAAGAGTTGGTTACGCTAGAATTACCTCAGGAGGTAAGAGGTTGTTTAATTCGTTGTTTGGGTGAGGAGCGTGTTTTCTAAAAAAAGAAGAGTTCGTATTTTTTATCTTATTGCTGCAGCCGCGTGTTCCTTTTTTCTTATCAATACTTTTTTTCCAGTTTCAACACTCTTTAATAGTTTCGCATCTGTTTGTATGTATCCAGTTCTTTTAGTGCAAAACAGTTTTGTTACTCCTGCCAAAAAATTCTTCGAACGAAGAAAAAGTCGGCATCAGTTAGAAATGGCGCTACAAAAATTTGAAAAAGAAAATGAGGCGTTACGCTCTGAACTTATAGAATTGCGCTCCCGTATATTGTACGAAGAAGATATTTCTGAACTTGTCGCGTTTAAAAAAAAATATGATCTTTCAGATGCACTTGTAGCACAAATTATTTTCAGACAAATTTCTCCTGAAGGACATTTTATTTTGCTCGATAAGGGAACACGGCATCAGGTAACAAAAGATATGGTTGCGCTGTATAAAAACAGTGTGGTTGGTAAAGTTATTGAGGTGTATCCGTTTTACAGCAAACTTATTTTAATCACAGATTCGTTGTGTAAAGTTGCTGCGCATTGTAGCAAAACAAAAGCATCGGGAATTCATGTCGGAAGAAATGAAAAAAATAGTACGGTGTTAGAAAAAGTAAGTCACCTTTCTTCTGTACAAGAAGATGATGTTGTCATATCAAGTGGTGAGGGCCTTGTGTTTCCACGAGGGTTTGCGCTCGGTAAAATCAAGACCGTTCAAAGAGAAGATCTTTTTTTCAATATCTCCGTAGAACCATTGATTGATCTAGATGAAATAAGCTACTGCATGCTTATCAAAAAGGGTACTGTCTAAAAAGCCTTTCTTGCTAAGTAGCGATTTTCAACTGTGTCGCAGAGTTGGTTTGCAAAGGCAGAAAACATAGAGCCACTTTCTCCATTTTGTTCCCGACCAGAAAAAAGACTCCACAAGCTGGTTTTTTGCACCGGGCGCACCCATTCAATTTTTTGATTTTTTTCAACCATCGCTTCTTCTCTCATAATGCTGACTGCATCTGATGCGGAGCCGATAGTGTCAATCAATCCGAGTGCATGTGCTTGTTTTCCAGTAAACAGTTTTCCTTCTGCCCATTTATCTTTATCGTTTAAAGAGAGCTTTCTTGTTTTTACAATGTCTTGCATAAATTGTGCGTACAAATTGTCAACAACGCTTTGCAACATTTGTTTATCATCATCGGTGATGGTAATGAACGGATCGACAGATGTTTTGTATTTTCCTGCCTTAATTGGTTCGTAACTAATTTTATATTCTTCTAAGAATTTTTGCAGTTGAAATAGGTACGGTAACTGTGCGCCGATGTTTCCAATTAAAGCTGTAGCAGGAGAAATTATTGAATCCGTTGCGGCTGCAATGTAATACCCGCCAGAGGCACACAGATTTTCTATCAAAGTAACAATTGGCTTGGTTGGATACTTTTGTTTTAGCTTTACAATCTCGTTAAAGATTGCATGAGCCGTTCCGGAAGCTCCACCAGGGCATTCCATTTTTAAAAGAATTGCTTTGATGGTTTCGTCTTCAAAATATTTTTTTAAATATTTGTTGTATCTGTCAGAATTGTATACCACACCCTTTACTTCGATGAGACCAAAGCGTGTACGCGGAAAAAGGTATCTCCGATATTGTTTGCCAATTCCTTTAAAAAAAGAGGGGGCAATCTGCAAAAAAATGATGAGAATAAAGGCGTTTTTTAGGTAATCGAAAAAACTCATGGTCTGCTCCTTTTTTTTGTAGAGTGTAAAAATAGGTCATGCCCCAAGGGGGGCATAGAAAAAAACTACCGATAATGGAGATTTTAGCAAGAATAGCTTTGACTTTAGTCGTCGATTCCTTTAAAATTTTGATCATGGGAACGGGCGGTTAGCTCAGTTGGCTAGAGCATCAGTCTTACAAACTGGGGGTCGCAGGTTCGAGTCCTGCACCGCCCACCAGTCTTCGCTCCCGCTGGGAGCTTCTTCTGGCAAGGCCAGTTTCCTCAAGGCAGCAATAAACCTGCCTCTAGAAATTGAAATTATTGTTCCTCGGTAGCTCAGTTGGTAGAGCAAACGACTGTTAATCGTTGGGTCGTAGGTTCGAGTCCTACCCGAGGAGCCAACCTTCGCTCCGAAGGAGCTACGGTTGGCACGGCCAGTTTTTTAAGGTGGCCGTATTCTTTTCCGAATTTTTCAAAATTCGGGGCTGTAGCTCAGTTTGGTTAGAGCGTCCGCCTGTCACGCGGAAGGTCGCGAGTTCGAGTCTCGTCAGCCCCGCCATACTTCGCTAAAGCTTCGTATGGCACGGCCAGTTTGTTCCAAGGAAAATTTTTATTTTTTAAAAAAAGCTTAAGAGAAGTGGGCGAAGTATGCCCTTCGTAGCTTAGCATAGTAGGGCTCTTTCTTATGTATAAGAAAGACAATTGAAAAGAGATTTTGGCAAAGAAAGGCCCCGGCATTTCACCGGGGCGTAATGTATAAGCTAGTTAATCCCGAATAAATGCTATTTTTATTTTGAGTTCAAATCTTCAAATGTTGCTCGTTCACGAAGCTGTTTTTTCATATCATTTATAATATGTGTTTTTTCGCCTTCGGAGTCACTGTGCTCAAAGTGTTTTCTATCTCTGTAGGCCGACAAGGTTCCAAGGTTAAGAACTGAAAAATAATCGCAATCAGAAGGAACTGAAGGAGGTTCAACGGGAGTAATTTCTTTGGTTTGAGTATTATACTTAATTTGGACCATGGTGTCAGAGTGGTAACTCGTGTTATCTCTTTCTTCTCTTTTCTCTGGCAAGCAGATGTTTTGTAGGCTAATTGATTCAGCTATAAAATATGGTAAGAGTTGCTTCAAAACGTCGTTATCTTTATCGTTATCTTGGTGAAATTGAGTTTCGTTTGAAAGGAAATTGTGGGTGGCTTGAGCAACCGGTTCGAAGTTTCCACTATTTTCTTCGCACTGTTTATAAATTCCAAATTTTAATTCATGACTTTCTAATTCATGACGTTCTGATGACCAATATTTTCCCCTATAGAGGATTCGAGAGATAAGAATTATGGCTTTTGAGTGTTCGTTGGATGACTTTAAAAGAGAAAATCCTTTCGCCGTTGCGTGTGTTATCATTGTCAACAAAATTATGTACAGGCCGAATCTTTTTTTTACTATCATAAGACTTCCCCAAAAAGTTAGTTGGTAATATTATCCTTGAGATGACAGATTCTCAGACATTTTTTGATTGATTAATTTGGTAAAAAGGTCTTCATTATTTTTTTAAATCCTAATTCTAGATTAAAGGAGTTTCTCGTGCAAGGGGTTTTTTAAGTAGTTTAAGTAAAGTGTGATACTAAACTGGCAGCTTTAACTTGAACTCCTTTGGCTCGTTGCCGAGTTTACTCTCTTTTCCCATTTTGGAGTTTTGTCTCAATGGATTCTCATCTAGGGGGTATTGCATGAAGTTGAGTAATGAGGTATTGTGGTAAACATAGGGTTTTAGGGAATGATTTTAAAGAGGCTTACTATGCTCAGTTCACTCGAAATCGCAAGCTATATAAAAATTTTTCTACCGGATATTGTTACCGCTCTCATATTTTCTTTTGTAATCGTAAGACCTACAAAGAGGTCCTTTTTGCCTTTTCTTATTATAGCCATTGTAAGTAAAACTTCATCTCGCATTATTTGTCATGCATTAATGACCCCTGTCTTCACGTTTTTGATTATGTCAGGAATGGCGCTGTGGTTTTCCCTCGTTAAAATAACAAGCTTCCTCTTTTTAAAGCCGGCAATAGACCTTGTGCTATTAAGCGTGTTCTCACTGTTGTATTTTGATGAAGATAAAGGATATAATTTTGGGGGAAAGACCTACCTTTTGTTGTTTTTGCTTCAACTTGGAGCAGATATGTTTAAGATCTCTTGGTTCTTCTTCCGCGCTTTTCTTACTCAGGTATGATCTTAAATGATCGAGCAACCATTCCGTTTTTTTTAATTTTTAACAACGTGGTATGTATCAGCAGATAATACAGGTCTTTAGGTAACGTTGAAAGTTTCAGAGTAATGGCATAGGCTGTTTACTAAAATTTTAAAGAAGGTTGATATGCATATTAAGACACGTAGATTTTCAATTTTTCTGCTTTTATTGTTTCTTGTTTCCGTATTGTTTTTTGGGCGAAAAATAATATGGAAATCCGTAGATTCCAAGCATTCATCTACAAAAATTGAGCGCTGGCAAAAAATGGAAAAAGAGGTTGCTCATTGGGGTGATGCGCTAGGCAAAGGTATTGATCCTGGAATAAAAAAAATAGTTACTGTTTTGAATCTTCTTAATTTTAAAACAGAACAATCCTGTGAAGGACATATCAATTGGGGAAGACCTTATCCATGGGTGAGAATTGCAACCTCTGATTCAGAATTAGACGCTTCACGGAATGAATGGCGAAAAATGAGCAAGTCTATAAATGAGCAAGAAAGAAAAATTCAGGAAAAATATCCGGAACTTGCTTTGGGAGAGGCCTTGAGGAAGGAAAATTCTCAAGAGTTAAATGAAATGTATAAAAAAAGGCGTTTGCTTTCTGAGGAAATGGAAAGAAAATCAAAGGTTAAAGTTGTGCCGTTGCGCAATCTCATTGCTGACTTTTATAAAAGTCAGCCTACCGATACAGATAAAATGTTAGTTATTTCCCGTTTTGGTTTCTATGGCTTTGAGCTTTTTAGTTTTGGTGGGGAATGGCAAATTATGCGTGACGAAGCAGATAAAATAAAAAAATTAAAAGAATATAAAAAGGAAATGAGTCTATTTGCGGATTTCCTAACGGATTACTACTTTGGAAGTAGCGAAATCAGATACTGAATAACTATTTTATTTGTTGGGTTTTATTAAGTTAGGAAGGTGTTTAGGTCATGAAAAAAACATCTTTTGCTACGTTTCTAATAAGTCTTTTTTTTGTACATTTTTTGTTTTCTCTATTTGAGCAAAAGTTTCCCTCAAAAATAACGAGTAAGCAGGTAAAGAGGATGCAGAAAAATGCGGATACAGAACTCAATTTCGTTTCGGATGATGCTATATTTATGTTTCAGTATCGGCAGGGAAAAGCTGGTATGGCATGTCGCCTGTACAAAGATCCTGCTATCTTTTTATCCCCAAAGCAACAGAAGTTATTTTCTAAATCGGTCATGTGCATAGATAGAAAACCGGTAGAGGTGTACACACTCCATTACGGGGATTTTCCTGTCGTAGAATCAGATTCATCGAAAAGTCGGGTAAAACCAAACAGCAATGAGTATTGGAAGTCGTATCTTTTTTCTGAAAAACGGAGGGTTTTTGAAAAAAAGAAAAATCCACAATGCATGAGTTTTCACGAGCTAGAACATTATTTGCTTAACAATAAAGTTGCTTTTTACACGGGGGCAGGAATTTCTATTAGTGGAGGCGTTTGGGGAATGGATGCCTTATGCAAAGAGTTGGGTCTTGAGCAGTTCAAACAAGATCCTGAGATTTTTGTAGAAAATTTGGCAAGAAAAAAGGAGGAAGTTTTTGAAAAATTCAAAAACTTTTGTGAATCCATGTTTTTCAATCCTCCAACCGGTGCTCATTATGCCCTGAAAAACATTGCCGAGAGATTACAGTGTCCCGTTCTGACAGAAAATTTAGACTATCTTCATGAGCAAACAGGAATTAAGCCTCAGAAATTATTCAATGTTAAAAAATCAAAAAGGCTTTTTTCTTCCAAGTTTTTGAAAAAAATCGATGCCATTGTTTGTATTGGTCTAAGTTACGATGATCGAGCTTTTCTTGCTTGGTATAAAGAAAATAATCCTACAGGAAAAATTATTTCCATAGATATCAAGCAACCAAGTTATCTTGCCGATGAAGATTTTTTTGTTCAAGGAGATCTACAGAATTTGTTGGTTTCAATTGATGAAAGTCTAAAGATCGACATAATTTAACCTACCTTTAAGGCTTGATTCCTTAAAAACTCTTGTTTTCCATGCTCAAATTGTTGTTTTCTTTAAACAGTGTTTTTTGCTGTGTTAACGGAAAATTGGTAAAGGTGAGAAAATGAAAAGCTTACGGTTTTTAGTTGTTGTGGGTATTTTTTGTGCTAGCTGTACATGTGTTGCGAGTGCACAAAATGAGTACCAAGATTTTATAAAAGCGACAGAAAAAAATATTTCTGGACAACTTTGGAATGACTTTAAACGAGCAGAGGAGATTCCTGCATTTGCAAATAGTGCTGCTGTGGACAAACAACAGTGGAATATTAACGCGAAACGATTTGATCAGTTGTCACAACGTTTAAGGGATGGTGTCAGGAAAATAGAAAATCATCCGACTACAGTTACTTTCAGAAAAACACAGGATGAACTTTGGGAAAAAGAAGAGGCTTTTAATAAAGGAATTGCAGAGCTAGTACAAAAAAATCCTCGGGCTAAAGAAATAGAAAATGAACTGAAGCTTCTGAGGCAAGCAAATGAGTCTGTTTGGAAAAAATGGCGTTCTTTTTTTAAAACAAAAATAGAACCTCTTGAAGAAAAACTAAAAGGGCTAATTGGAGAGGCGTACAAAAAAGAATACGGTTCAGCTACTGCCTGGTGGGACATGACTCCTGCGCAAACGGACTCCTTTGAGGCAAAAGTAAAAGAAACAGAAGAATATAAAGGTCTACAAGAACAGCTTAAATCTTTAAAAGAGCAAGAAAACCTTTTGCGCCAAGAACAAGACCCCATTTATGAAAAAATACGACCTTTACAAGAAGAACTGAGGCAAATGAAAGAAAAAGTGAAAGCGTCAGAAGACCTTCCAGAAGAGTTGAAAGAGCTTTCAAGAACTGTTGAGCAATTACGCAAAGATTTCGAGAAAGCTTCCCAGGAATATAGGAAGTTTGATCTGGAAGAGGCCAATAAAATGAGGCCTGTAACAAATGAGATACAAGACCTTTCAATGAAACTATTTGAACAATATAAAAAGATGGCGAAACAAAAATAGAGGGCATACTTTAAAAAATGTCCTAACGTCTCAAGGAATATTTTTCAACGTTTTTTCTATAAGTTTCAGGTTGTCTATTGAATTATAAAATGTAAAGGAGGATAATCTTTTTTTAAGAAAGATTATCCTCTCTTTTTTTGCAACTCTTGTTTTTTGACCTCGTGATTTGCAAGACTATAGCAGGTTGTTTTTTTACAACAAGAAACAAAAGTCTGGTATTGATTGTTGTAAAAAACGGGGGGGCTGATATGAAACTTTCTCTTTCTGTTTTAGTCTGTGCTTTACTTAAATTATGTGTTGCTCCTTTTTTTGACCGTATACCACCAATTAACGAAACAACAAAAACATGTTTGGTGACAGGCGCTTCAGCTGGTATTGGCCGTGAGCTTGTAAAAGAAATGGCTGCCAGAAATTGGCATGTTATTGGTGTTGCGCGCAATGAAAAAAAACTTAACAATTTAAAAGCAGAACTTGGTTCTTGTTTTACTCCGTGTGTATGTGATGTGAGTGATCAAAATCAAGTTATAGCTGTTTCTAAAAAAATAAAAAAACAAAATCTAAAACCGACTCTGTTTTTTTTAAACGCTGGAGTTGGGTATCGAGAAACTCAGTTTGAGCCTGTCATGGAAAAACATAAAACAATGTTTGGCGTAAATTATTTTGGCGTGGTTTCTTGGATTGATGAGTGGTTACAAGAAGTACAAGCGCATGGAGGGGGAACGTTTATTGCAACTTCTTCAGTTACATCTTTGTTTGCAGATCCGGGAGCTTCAGGGTACAGTGCAACCAAAGCTGCGCTTAACAATTGTTTTCAAGCGCTTCGATTGCGATATCGCAAAGATAACATTGGCTTTGTTGTTGCACTTCCCGGTCCAGTAAGTACCGATATGCTTAAAATTGAACGGCCATTTACTCACAGCCCATCATCTGATGCGCGTTACATTATTAAGGAACTACTTAAACGAAAAAAACAGATTGAACCTTCTTGGTTCTATTCTTGTGTCTGTCGGATGCTTCATTTGCTGCCAGATTCGCTTACAGGTTTTTTGGTGCGGAAACAAATAAGTTAAGATTGTTAACGAGTTTTTGATAATTTTTTGGAGCGTTTTGCATTAACTGCTTTTTTTAATTTTTTCATAATTGGAAAGTCTTCCTCGCCCAACAGTTCAATGAGGCTTCTTACAAATTGTTTACCTTTTTTTGAGATTTTTTTAAATGCGGTTATAGTTTTGTTTTGATTTTCTTTTAGTTCTTTTTCAAGATTTTTGTATTTTTCCGTGGCCTGTTTTTCGGTTTCACCTGTTACCAATTGCCAAACGTTTATTGCTACTGCTTTTGTAACTTTAAAGTTATAGCCATGTTCTTCTGTGAACGTTCGAGGTACTACTGAGCCTTCACCCAAATCTTTTTGAGTAGCTTTTGATGCCAAGCCTTTTGCACTAGCAACTGCAAGTTCGCGAAGATCTATTTCCTGCGCCGGCTTGAGTTTTTTCTCTGTCACCGCGTCTGTGAGTGCTTTGTACACGCCAGGAAAAGCAGAACTATTATTGATCGTGGTACCGGGATGTCCAAAAGCGCCACATCCAAAGTAGGCAACAACTTTCAATATGTCATGCTTGTGTTTTTCTAAGGTGTGCATATCAAATTCTGGATCAGGATTTGCGACGGCAAACACAAAGGAACCGGGGTTCATGTTTTGTAGCATTTCAACCTCTCGGCCTTTAAAAAGTCCTGGAGATGAAAGGCCTATAAACCCGTCCGCTGCGTGAAGGGCGTCTTCTATGTTTCCATCAAAGTTGTTTTGGTTCATTGCAGCCAGTTCTTTTTTTTCAGGGGTGAGGTTGTTTCGATTTTTGTATATAGCCCCTTTGCTGTCGTACGCAATCAAGTGCTTAACTCCAAGGGCTTTCAAGGTGCGTGCAACTGCAACAGCAGAAGCTCCGGCGCCAGACATAACAATTTTTAAATCTTTTAAATTTTTACCTGCAAGCTCCGTTGCATTAATAACACCGGCAGAAAATATGATAGCCGTTCCCCACTGGTCATCATGTATGGTAAATATGCCTTCTTTATTCAGTTGTTTTTCTATTTCAAAACAGACGGGCGCCGCAATATCTTCAAGCATAATGACGGTGTGAGGATTTCTTTTTTTGATTTCCCTACAAGCATCAACAACTGTGTTTATTATTTTGTCATAGTTTTTTTCTTTCCAGTATGCTTGTGTGTCCACATAGCATATGCCGGATTTTACCGTGCCACCAAATGCTGCCAAAAGTTCTGCTTTTCCAAACATAACGGGCAGGCTTGCTTCGCCAACATTTCCTATGCCTAAGGTGGCAGAACCATCGGTTACTGTGTACATGTTTACACCGTCTTTGCTTGGTCCTTCCAGTTTTTTTTCTTGGTTTGCGTTGTAGGTGTAGTATTTGGTTTTTACGAATTTTTCAAATTCTTCTTGCGGTGCTTCTGATAAATATTTTGAGACGTATCCCACACCAGGACTATACACAAGCCCCATGAACTGAGGAGTAAGCACGGCCATTCTGCCTGTGCCTTTTTTGCCTTCTTTTCCAACATGAGTAGCGAGTAGTTTTTTGTATAGTTCCAAAATGAATATGCGTTTTACAATTTGTTTTGCTTTTGGAGAGTCGAATTCTTGTTTGCTTAGAGAGAGGATATTTTTTTGTATGGCTTCTCTGTCTTGAGGCTTTGTATGAAAGTAAAGCTCTATCGAATCGGGATCGATTCCTATCTTTTGTGCCCAGTGCTGAAGAAGATCCGAAAGTTTTTGATTTACGTTCTCATTTTCTTTGTAAACAGAATCTAATTTGGAGTCACCAATGTACACACTATTTTTGTAATCTTTTTTTTGTTCTTTACACATGTTTTGGTTGGCAAACAAAAATACCAGCAACCACAAAGCAGACAATCGTTTCATCACTCTCCTTATTGATATGAATAAATTGATTGGTGCCTACAGTGTAACTAAGTTTTTTGGGGTTTTCAAAGAGACTTTTTAACGGAGTCTATTCACTTTGCTTTCCAAACGGTTAAGCCTACTGTAGTGATCATTTGAGTCTCTTTTGAGGGAGCTTGTATCGTACTCAAGATCACCAAGTCTGCAATTGACGCGATAGGAATTGTCTTTAAGATAGTGGATCTCGTTTTCCAAGATTTTTAAAGTTTCGTCTTTGTATGCTCTAGTACTTTCTACTTTCTTTTGCAGCTTTTCTAGGTCCTTAATGATCTTTTTAAATTCAAGAGTGTAGTTGTCACAATTGCAGATATATTCTTCTAGACAAGAATGAATCTCGTTGTGAACTTGTTTTTCTTTTTCTAAGAATAATAATCTTTCTTGCATTTTATCTTTTTCGCGCAAAATTTTTGAGTTGCCCGCAATTGAACAAATGCTGTGTGTTATTGTTTCACTAAAGTCGTGCATTGAAGGAGCAGCTTCGTCAAATGATTTGTCTCCAGCAAGATATGCTACATATTTGTTCAGAAGATTTTTTTTGAACTGTTCCAGTCTGTCAAATGCATACTGTATCCGTTCTACATACACGCGTCTTTTTGTCACGTCTGTTTGGAGATAGGTGCAACGAGTAAGAAGTTGTTTGATTATATATTTTTGTTTTGAAAGTTTTTTGCACAGAAAAACATACTGCTCGAGGTAAGAGTTTTTATTCCCCTTCGATTGATCTATAAGAGATCTTCTGTAGGTAAGGTTTTGTATGGTAGACGCAAGCTCGCTTATCATATTTTTGAGTACATCTATGGTTTCTTCCAAGTTTGAAAGAAAATCCTCTGGTGAATTTTGCATTTTGTTTTGTAATTCACTAAAGGACATTGGTTCATGTAGGTAATGTTTATATTCTTCGTTTAGCCATACGGTTAACTTTTTTGCGCGCAAAGAAAGTTCTTCTGCATTTTCAATTACCTGTGCATCAGGAAGTGGCCGCGTCCATTTATAAATTCCCCACCCCGCAAGCAAAGCAAGCACTCCGCCTCCAGCATAAAGCAGTGCGGTTTTAGTATCTACTTCTGCATGAGCAGAAGGTTGTGGAGCGCACAAAAGCAAAGAGAAAGAAATTAGCATTGTTTTTTTGACGTGTGTCATTTGTTTTGCCCAAGAGTTAGACGGTTAATAAAACTAAATAACGTTGCTTGCGTATTATTTTGAGATATTAATCAGTGATTTGCAAGTGGTAATGAAACCCATAAAAAAAGCTCCCGGGATATACATCCCAGGAGCAAACTTTGTACGTGATTTATTTTTAGTTTTTATGATTCTTTTCTTTGGAATTATTTTTTTTCGAGATTCCTAATTTGATTGCCATTTTTTTCAGTGCAGACAGTGCTCTTTTTCTTGCTTCTTTTAGTTTTTTTATTCGTTTATAAAGTATCCAAGAAATAAGACCGACCGCTCCTACTGCTCCTGCGGCATATGCCGCTTGGTGAGAGAAGCAGTTTGATATGAATGCTGCTTCTTTGGCTGCTGGAAGTCCTGGTAATGGAAAGCTTTTTAGGGTGAGAAATTTTCCTTTTCTCAAGAAATATCCCGCCAACCCAGCGATGAAAGAGCTTCCTGCAACAAATGCGCCGTAAATTCCAACAGGTTTAATCAGCTCCCTTAGGGAGAGTTTTGGCATTGAGCCAAGGCGAGATGCTGCTCCTACAGCCGCTCCAATTGGCAATCCGACCCACCACGTTGCTGCGGTGCCCCAGAGCAAAGCAACCGCTGTTGGAGAGTTCTTCCACGGAAAATTAAGGTCATCTAACAACTCTTTATGGTGCGGTACAGCGTCAGAATTGAAATATTCTATACAGAGACGGGCTGTCACCTGATCGTGCAAGACCCCATATGTTACAGCAGCCAAGACGCCGAGTATAGGGAATAAAGGTATTTTTTTGTCGAGTATACGTGAAGAAAAAGAAGGATTAAGAGCTTCTGTTACATTAGAAACGTCTTTTTCAGTGACTGATTCCTCGCTGCTTAGAGCTTTAGAGGGCGAGTTGCCTGTTGCGCCACAAACTTGCGGTAAAAGCGCTCCAAATGCAAATAATGCTGCAAGAAAGATTTTTTTTCCAAACATGTTTTTCCTTCTAGATACGCCGATATTGGCTGTGTGAGGGGCTCCATTTGATTTTGATAAGGCCTCCATCTACCCCTATTGCTGATAGGGCCTTTCCTTATTTTTCAGTCTAAATGAGGCCTGTGGGGTCGTCAACAGGTAGGGGGCGTAGAATCGGCTATTTTGAGAACAGCTCTTCTGATTTTCGAGACAGAATTCTACGCAAGATTTCAGAGGTCGAAATGCCCTCGGTGTAGGGAACGGTTTTAAAGATGCCGCGGTCTATTGGAGCGCCGTAAAATCGGCGGATTATCTCCTCGTCAAAATCGTCACCATGGATTACCACATCAATTTTGTGTTTATCAAGGTACTCGTCGGTAACCACCAACGGTGCGTGAGAAATGACCTCGTCAACATATCGGCATGCGCTTACCGAAGCGATGCGCTCTTCAAGTGTCAAAATGGGTTTGCGTTTGTAGTCTGTGCAGACTTCATCTGAATGAAGACCGACAATCAGATAGTCTCCATGTGCATGTGCTTGTTTGAGGAAATTCACATGCCCTGCATGAAAAAGATCTGCAACCATGTCAACGTACACGCGAATCGGTTTTTCTGTTGTTTCTGATGTGGCATGAAGTTGTGGTGAGATACAAATAAAAGAGAAGATAAGAATGAAAAATGACATTTTTTTGTTCAAAGGTATGTTCCTTTATTTTCGCAATAAAACGTTGATCGTACAATGTTCTGCTTCAAAAAATTCCTTGGTAAATTCAGCAACCACTTGTGGATCGTATGGTTTGCAACTAAAGATATCAATGTATGCGTTGTTGGTTAAATTTGCAAAGTGTCCTGAAATGAGAGATGTTTCGATCAATTGGGTCATGGAATAACCTGCAACTGCTTCATCTTCTCCAAAGTGCACAACCACACAATCACCAAAGCGTTTCATTTCAATTAAGTCGCACAATTCTATCACGTACTGTTTTATTTTTTCTGCGGACCGAATGGTTGCTGGATTGCAGGTAGTTAGGTCAACACTGGTCAGCATTCCCCAGGCATCCATGTGTTCGTATGACTCTTTGATTTCTGTAAATTCGTCGGCAGTCATGTTGACGATGTGAGCAGATTTATTTTGTGAGAGCGCAACGGTTGTGCAAAATAGTGCAGACAGCGTGAACGTCAAAAGAGTTTGTCTTTTCATAATTTTTTACCCTGTGAAAAATTGTTTTTTGATATGTAAAGAGCGCAATCCATTTTGGAGTACAGATTTAAAGATAAATGAGGAAGGGGCAAAACTAAAGAAGATGTGGATTTAAGGCAATTTCTTGACAGCGCGTCTTCCAATTTTTTATAACCTGAGAAAAGCTGTTTTTTTTCAGAGGGGGGAGTCTATGTAAAAAATATCAGTAAGCCTTTTCTTTTTGTTTTTATTGTTTTTAGTTGTGTGGTAAGGAGTTTTATGAAAAAGTTGAGTCTTTTAGTTTTGTCTGTCGGTTTTTTGGTTTCTCGCTCTCTTGAAGGTGCTCAGTATGGGCAGGTAGTTCGTATTCAATGTGAAAGAACGGGTCAGTATTTGGCATTCGATCCGGCGGTTGATGAAAATGGAGAGTACAAAGTTATTCTTCAAGATGATGCAAATGACGATACGCTCTGGATTGTAAAAGGTCCATTAAGTGCTCCAGTTAGTGAAACAAATCCGTATGACAGATGGAATTGTGTGTTTGGTCAAGATACTCCTACAAGTAGTTATGATATGAGATTAGAACATGTAATACTTGCCTATGACGCACACTTTGGGGATTATCTTCCTGATTTAACAGGTCATACCAATCCGTATACGTTTAAATTAGGAACAAATAAATTAACACATTCGGATGCTTTTCATTTTTACAACGTTGTTTTGAATTTGCATGGGGAAAAGAAAATTATCATCAGCAACGAGTATGTGTGTGCAGATGACAGTGGTGACGCAATTCTAACGCAAGATGCTACTGTTGATACCTGGAACATCATTCCTGTATACATGATGACCGATGATTTAAGAACTGTTGAAGGGCAAGATTTAATTGATGCGCTTAAAGGAACGGGTGGTCCTGAAGGACACGATGAAAACGCTCCAGTTGCAGATTGTTTGATTGAAGACGTAACCGCGCTCATTGATTTTTACAACAATGAAATTACCTATCGCGAAGCAATCAGAGCAACACTTGATGCCATCGCAGCTGAAACAGACATAAACAACAGAATCAGCATCTTAGAAGGCCTTGAACCAAGCACAACCAGCTATCATGATCAATTAACAATGACCTTTGGTAACATTGTGCATCCAGATGTTCCTGAGTTGACAACCTGTATCAATGATATGTTGATTCAAAACCAAACAAAAACGATGGATTTAGAAACACAAAAAATGAACTTGGAAAATGACAACCAAATATTGAATGATCAACTTGCAACAACCAATGCAGATTTGACCGCCGCAACTGATGAACTTGCAACCGTCAGTGCAGATTTAAGTGCAGTTGGTGCAACAACAGTTCCTGACTTGGCAAGCAAGGTAAATCAACTACTTACCATGCTTGCTTCTCTGTAAAAAAGCCGAGTCACATTTTTTGCGAAGGACCCTCGAAGTTTTGCTTCGGGGGTTTTTTTCTGTTACGTTTTTTTGAGGATATTTCAAAACACAAAAAGTTTTTATAAAAAATTCTGAGGAAAAAACAGATGAAAAATTTGCAACTCAAAAAAACTATTCTTTTTGTTTCTTTTCTTTTAATTTTTCATATGACAATACGCGGTAGCTTGGCAGAATGTTCTGCGGCCTGCGGAGCGCCTTGCAGCACTGTTGATACGCTTCGTGAGTGTGTTGGTGGTGTTTGTTTGCATGGCCTGTGTTGTACCAAAATGGAAGACACCGGTCAGTTTGGTATTCAAAATTGCTGGCGTGATTCTGCTTGTGAAGATCAAGAAACTACAATGTATGGGTGTCATGTTTCTTCTCTCGATAAAATCTTGCCTTATGTTCCACCTCAAGCTGGCCCTTCTTTTTGGGATTCGTTGTTTGTTTTGGTGTCCACCCCTGAAGGCTTGGGGTTTTGTACTGCTGTTGGCGGGAGTGCAGTGCTTTGCGGTTTGACAGCAGGTTACTGTGCCAGGAAGAAAATAAAAAAAGGTGTTACGTGGATGCGAGAAAGTTTTAAGGCTATTTCCAGCCGTTTGTATGGAGGCGGCTATACCGATGAAGAAAAAGGAGAAACGCTAAAAGATGAACTCAGAAAGAACGATGTGGGTAAAGATGAAGGCTACTCTACTGACAATCCTTTTAGAGATTCAGAGGAAGAATAACCTCCCTTTTGCAGAGGGATTCAGACCATGATAGGCTGGAAATAAGGTCTATTTTATGGTCAATTATGGGGTGGGAACAATGAATTTGTATACCAATTTTAAAATTTGCGTTTCTCTTGTTTTTGTAGCATGTTTTTCTTCGAAAATGTTTGGCATGGATGAATTGCTGAAACAGGTTCGTAAAAACAGTGCGCAAGTTGCAAGAAACAAAAAAGAAGCAGCAGAAGATATGAAATATTTGCATGAGCTTTTTAAG
>Ga0180433_10000287_pt1 | contig 88897 bp, 114 predicted proteins | sample SS_ome_8_FD_132980 | JGI IMG/M metagenome (GOLD analysis project Ga0180433, IMG submission 132980) | Hypersaline lake sediment archaeal communities from the Salton Sea, California, USA - SS_1_D_1 metaG | ecosystem: Environmental > Aquatic > Non-marine Saline and Alkaline > Hypersaline >... | reverse complement strand
CGCCGAAGAAGCCGGCTAGCCTGCTGGAGTCGATTCCTTCTGTGCAGCCGCAAAGGGAACCGCTGAAGAACGCGACGTTCAAGTTGGAGTATGAACACAAGGAGGACTTGAATGACTAGGGGCAAGAAGGCGGAGAAGGGCGGAGCGAAGGTCGCGAGCGTCGAGGTGGACCGGATGCCATTGGCGGAAATCATTCCCGCGGCATACAACCCGCGGACGATTGACGAGGCCAGCTTGGCCGGCCTGTCGCGCAGCGTGGACGAGTTCGGGTACGTCGAGCCGCTGATCTATAACAAGCGGTCAGGCCGGCTGGTCTCCGGGCACCAGCGTCTGAAGGTCCTCGCAAGGCAGGGCGTTGAGGAAGTCGACGTTGTCATGGTGGATCTCGATGACACGCAGGAGAAGGCGCTCAACGTGACGATGAACAACCGGGCGATTCAGGGCGAGTGGGATCACGCCGTGCTCTCGGATTTGCTGGGCGACTTGAAGGAGTCAACGGCATTGGAGGGGTTGTTTGGTGATTTGCGGATGGATGTGTTACTGGAAGATGTTGGGAAGGAGTTGCCGAAGAAAGAGGTTGAACAGGATGAAGTGCCGGATGTGCCGAAGAAGGCGGTGACGAAGCGAGGGGATTTGTGGGAGTTGGGGAGACATCGGTTGTTGTGTGGGGATTGTCAAAAGGATATGGGCGTTCTTTTCGATGTTGAAAAATATAATTTGCTCATAACTGATCCACCGTATGGAGTTTCGTATGCTTCAAAAAATGAGTTTCTGAATGCGGTTTCCCCTGGAAACCGCATTCAGACGCCGATTGAGGGAGATCACAAGTCTCCTGGGGAGATGTTTGATTTTTGGTTGAAATCATTTTCAGCAGTTCGATTATTTGCCGACAAAGGTTCGTGTTACTATGTAACTGGGCCTCAAGGGGGGGATCTTCTTCTTCTTCTTACTGCGCTTCGTGATTCTGGATTCCCACTTCGGCACATGTTGATTTGGGCGAAAAATGTTCATGTTTTAGGTCGTTCGGATTATAATTATCAACATGAGCCGATCATTTACGGTTGGGTCGAAGGTGCTGGTCATAAATTTTATGGAGAGGCAGGTGAAACTTCTCTATGGAAGATTGCAAAAACTCATCAAGCAAAGTTACATCCAACAATGAAGCCAATGGAGTTGTATGCTCGTGCAATGCGGAATAGTTCAAAGAAAAATGAAGTTGTTTGTGATCCATTTGTTGGAAGTGGTACAATGCTCATTGTGGCTGAAGAATTGGAGCGTGTGGGAAGGGGAACAGAAATAACTCCAGAATATTGTGATGTCACCATTGAACGGTGGCAGAATCTAACTGGCAAGAAGGCGAAGCGGATCAAGAAGGGAAAGTAATCATGCCAAGATCACATAAGCGCATCGATCGGGACAAGTACGTCACGCCAATGTGGTGTGTCGACCTGGTCGCGGCAGCGATCGAGCAGGTGACGCCGTCCCCGGACTGGGTGGTCGACCTCGGGGCGGGCGACGGCAGGATCGGCCTGAAGGTGAGGGATGCGGTCCAAGGAAGGAACGGCATGGCCGACCTCATGTTGATCGACGTCGAGCGGGGATGGTCTGACGACGACTTGGAGAAGGTCGACAACCTGTACCTACATAGGCACGGCGACGTCGAGTTCGTCTGCAAGCTGGAGGACTGCGGGCATCGGATGGACCCGATTCTCCGGGACAAGCGCGTCCTGTACGTGTCGAACCCGCCGTTCAGCCTGTCGGAGGAGTGGGTGCGGAAGGCGGTCGGGGTGGTCAAGAACATCCACCAGCCCGGGTCTGCGGCCGTGTTTCTGCTGAGGGCGGACTGGCTCGCCACGAAGCGCCGGTCCGACCTCGTCGAGAAGTACCCGCCCGACCGGATCGACTACATCTCGCCGCGGCCCAGCTTCGCGCACGGGGCGACCGACATGCGGGAGTACTGCTGGTTCTGGTGGGGACACGGGCCGTACCGGGGGACCGAGGTCAAGAGCATGCGGAGGGAATCATGAACGCGTCAGGCAACGGAGGCAAGCGCCGCAAGACCGTCGGAGGAGTCGTCGCCGGCTTCCTGATTACCGCGGCGCTCGTGTCGCTCATTTGGGCGGGGTTCTCGCTGTCGTCGATCGCCGAGTCGATGGAGAGCGTCGCCGCGAGCATGCGGTCAATCGCACACATAGGAGGCGAGTGAGATGCCACGCGCGAAGTCAACCAGATTCGACGTCGAGGCCGCGGCGGTCCGGGTGGTGGAGGCGCTCATGGGGCGCGAAGTGCCGGACGGCGAGGACTGGCGGAAGCAGACGTACTTCAGCGACGCGCTCGACCAGGTGGACCACCTAAAGGCCGAGAACTCTGCGTTCGAGGAGCGGGTCGGCGAGCTGGAGGAGAAGGTCGGCGTCGAGGAGGAGTCGACGAAGGAGGCGATGGACGAGCGCGACAAGGCGGATGAGAAGTTGAAGGTTCTGGAGCGGATGAAGGAGGCCGTGGTCGAGGCGGCCGACCAGGCCGACACTGATCTCAACTCGATTGGAGGCTGAACATGCAAGGCGCGAGTAATAGTAGGGAGACGATGAAGCGGGCTGCCGGCGGCAAGGTGAAGCTGCACGGCGACATCGGGTATGTGCGGAGCCTGCGATGCGGGAAGTGCGGCAGGATGCTTCCCCCGGTCCACCACGGCATGAGCAACGACGACTCGGTCAAGAAGTGGGGGACGAGCGGGCGCCGGCACTACTGCGACGACTGCTGGCCCAAGAAGCTGCTGGAGTTCTGGCAGGTGGCCGGGGCGATGCTGCGGGCCGCCGGGAGGATGTGATGGGTAAGTGGGTGCGTGAGATGAACGAGGATGTTCTGCACTATTTCAAGGATGATAAGGAGGCTGACAGGCACGCCAACACGGGGGTGCCATTGTTTGGTGACGTGCTGGTGGAGCGCGGGCGGTTTTCCGCGGCGGGACCTTTCTGGTACGCCGTCAGGTGGGGAACGGATAGTAAGACTGGTCATTTTTTCAGGCTACACGATGCCAAGAAGTGGGCCGAGGAGAACGCGTGATGGGCTGGTTCGCCGAGCATCACCGACGCAGGCGCGAGCGGATCCGCCACATGATCAAGGCGGGGTTCTCGAACCGGGAAATGTACGCGCAGGGGTGTGCTGAGACGACGGTCCTGAAGCTGCGCAAGGAGCTTGGCATCCCCGATCCTGGCGACGCGCTCAAGATCGGCGAGGCCGAGGAGGGCATGCGCAGAGCGGGCGTGAGGGGTCGTGCCAGGCACGCGCTGTTCGGCAAGGCGGCGGGGGATGTCCCCGCGTACGAGTTGTACGTCGACGACGAGTGACTTTGTATTAATTCGATATACAGGAGGCGAGCGAATGACGATCCTGCAGATGAAGGCTGAGATCGAGGACATCGACAAGCAGATCAACACTCTGACAAAAACGCGCGAGGAGCTTCGCATGAAGATCGCCAAGAGGGTCTGCCCGCACAAGCCCGGCGACCGGTTCAGGTCCGCGGCGGAGGCGGCGGGGGCGAAAGCGAATAGAACCTTCTGCCGCAAGCTGATCAAACTTCTGGAGGGAAAATGAACCAACCCATCACCGATGGCCCGCACGAACCGCAACCGCTACCGGACAAGCCGGTGGCAATAGCCCTGCATGAAGCGATCCGACAACTCGCGGATCTGCGGCTGGAAGTGGTGGAGCTGAAACGCCGGGTGGAAGCACTGGAAGAAGAGGGGAAGAAATGAAAGTCTACAAGCTCACCAACAAAAACAATCAAACTTATGACGACTGTCAGTGGGGACCGGGCGTTACCCACGAGACCAGCGGCAAAGGAGATCTGTGCGGACCCGGCTGGCTACATGCCTATTCCGACCCGCTGGTCGCCGTGCTGCACAACCCGATACACGGAGATTACGATCTCGCCACGGCCCATCTGTGGGAGTGTGAGGCGGAAGGGAAGATCAAAGATGATCGCGGCCTGAAGCTGGGCAGCACAAAACTCACGACGTTGCGCCGGATCGATGTGCCCGTCTTTACCCCGGAACAAAAAACTGCTTACGGGATTTTGTGCGCCTGGATGGTGGAGAGAGATCCTAAGTGGCGGGCTTGGGCGCGAGCCTGGTTGAGCGGGGAGGATCGGTCTGAGGCGGCGGCGGAGGCGGCGGCGTGGGCGGCGGCGGCGGCGTGGGCGGCGGAGGCGGCGGCGTGGGCGGCGTGGGCGGCGGCGAGGGCGGCGTGGGCGGCGAGAGAGGCGAGGAGAACGCTCAATTTCCCCCATCTTGCCCGGGCAGCCAGGAGAGTGAAATGAAAGCCTACCGAACCGACGAACCCAGCGACAAAGAGAAGGCGGCGAGTAAGAAGGGCAAGCGATCTGTCAAGAAGGGCAAGCGCGAGAGTGAAGTGCTTGACCTCGTGCGGGCGAAGCTCGAAGAAATAAAAGAGACATTTTGGGCCTACAGAATGTCACAACAGGTCGGGGGAGATAAGCGCCCGGACATCAACGTCTGCATGACTGGCAATCTGCATGACCAGCTATTCCACATCGAGGCAAAGCACGACGAGAAACGGAGCTTACGAGTAGCCTTCAAGCAAGCAGTCAGACAATGCAAGACCGGCACCCGACCCGTTGCAGTCTGTAAGTGATCCCACGAACCAAGGATCGCCGTTCTTTGGTTCGATGACTTCTTGGATCTGCTGACGGCTTACCTGAAAGAACAGACGGAGGAATGATGCTAGACCGCATGGTAACAGATAGAGACTTGCTGATCATCGTGATCTTGCTATGGGGGATTTCCCTGTTGGCGATCTTGGCGATCCTGCTGATGGACTGAGGCATGAATGAGCTTTCACTTTTCACTGGCGCTGGTGGAGGAATTCTCGGATCGGTCTTGCTTGGATGGCGAACTGTGTGCGGAGTTGAAATCGATCCGTACTGCCGAGAAGTCTTGCTTCGACGGCAAGAAGAAGGCCACCTCCCGCCCTTCCCCGTCTGGGATGGCATCAAGACTTTTGACGGGACCGTATGGCGAGGACGGGTTGACGTGGTTACGGCAGGTTTTCCCTGTCAGCCCTGGTCAGTCGCAGGAAAACGAGAGGGAGAAGCAGACGACCGCAACCTTTGGCCCGACACCATCCGGGTCATTCGCGAGGTGGGACCGAGATTCTGCCTGCTGGAAAACGTACCAGGTCTCCTTGCTCACGCATACTTTGGAACCATTCTCGGAGACCTGGCCGAAGCGGGGTTCAATGCGGAATGGTGTGTGCTGGGAGCGGACGATGTTGGAGCACCGCACAGAAGAAAACGGTTGTGGATACTGGCCTACGCCCAGGGCTTGCGATGGGGACAAGGGCGGGAACCCCAGGCCGAAGCAGAGGGGGGATCTTCAGGCAGCGGTGCGTGGTGGTCACAAGACCCGGCAGACGTGGCCGACGCCTGCAACTCGGGACTGGAAAGATTTAGGCAACGAACCATCAGCGCAAACGAGAAAGTCCCCCTGCCTTCCGGCACGGGTCAGGATGTGGGCAACGCCGAACGTGCCGAACGGCGACCGCAGCACGAAGAGTGCGACGAAGAGGGGCAACACCTTCTACAAGGACGGGAAGAAAGTGCAGGAGGGGTTGAAGTCTCAAGTCAGACCTGGGGCATTGAATCCCGATTGGGTCGAGTGGTTACAGGGTGTCCCAATCGCGTGGACCGCCTTAGATCCCTTGGCAACATGCAGGTTCCAGGCGTGGTGCAAGCTGCATGGCATTTACTCACAAGAGGACTGATGGACTGAGGGAGGTTGAGATGAGCAAATCAAAACACGCCTACAACACAGGCAAGAAACACTGTCCCCTCGGTCACTGCCCAGACGGTTGGACGTGGTATCGGTATTGCAGGACCGTGGAGAGTTTTCGGAAACAACAAAGACTGGAGGGTGTAGCATGATCGGCAATTACTACATGTGCAAGCCTCCGGCAAGCGAATGGAACAAACGCCCAAAGGCAAACACTACGGTCAAGCTGATAGCTCGCTGGAATGGGCAGAAGGCGAAGCGGAACGTATTGGTTGAGTGTTGTTGTTGCGGTCATAGATGGACAAGGCCGTTTAGAGGAATGCGGCGGCTAATAGAAGGGAGACGGGGATGAGTGATCTACTGGAAGAGTTGGAAGCCCTACACAAGTTTTTGGCAGGGGAGGGATGGGAAGAGGACGCCGAGACGGTGGAACAAGCCGTCCAAGAGATCCGGCGACTGAGGGAGGAGGTGGAAGAGATGCAAGAAAGGGAGAAGTTTTTGGAAAGCCGCTGTCCGTTGGATCGGCACCCAAAACAGCATGGATTCAGCCAGCATGAGGCATATTTCTGGTATGGGCAAGCTGGCAAACTCCAGCAGCAACTCACCGAGGCACGGGAGGCGCTGGAGAAGATAAGGGAAGAGGCAGACAGCCACACGGTAAGCAAGCCAGAGTTGAGAACTGTTAGAAGTCCCGGGTTCTCTGGCATCTGGGCCATAGCCAACCAAGCCTTATCTGGGGGAGAGTGTGGGGAGCGGAACAACGCAAGCCCTACATCCCAAGTGTGTATTGACCGACGTGAAGTTGACATACACGCTTACCACCAACCCCCCAAGAAAGATCCTCAACAGAGACAAGAAGGGGTGTGTCCCGAATGTGAGAGATGCGAGTACGCTCAACTAGATTATGACGAGGTAATTGACTGCAACCACCCGGAACACACGGATGATGACCTGAGACAGGTAGACAAGATGGTGATGGAAGAGTACACGCCAGAAGAAAAAGTCGAGCAGATGAGGAAAGCGGTGGGCCAGGAAGAGATCATGCGAGTGAGTATGGTGATTCCCAATCAGTGCCGGGAGGCGACGACAATCTATATGATCAAGCGAGAACGTGATAGGTTCCGCAATGCTCTGACAGCAATATCCCGACAGCCAAAACCGCCAAATGTTGCACTTGCCGACGTGGAGAATCTTATCACCTGGTTGGTAGAGCAAGCGGAAGAGGCGCTGAACCCGCCCGAACCATGTCAGGCAAAAACCCCAAGGATCAAGTTGAAGGAGGGATGATATGACAGCACAGTTCAAAAAGGGAACGGTGTTTGACTTCGCCTGGGTAGACTTCGAGAAGTGTGAGGGCTTTTGGGACTGCTCTCCGCGCTACCGGGTGATGCTACACAGCACCGACAAGTTTGTGATCACCGACTGCTGGATAGACGACGAGACAGGACAGCCAAGATTTCGCTTCAGGGAAACGAGCAAGTCACCCCAGGACAGCGCCCGCGATTGGGAAATTGATGGCCTGCTCGCGTACTTTGGTAGAATCTTAGAATCCCCCAACTCCCAGGGAGAATAGGTATGTGTGGCTTTAGTTTGCCAAAAGATAGCGGACGATTCAGAGTGGACTGGGTTGACAAGAGCACCCTAAAATGGACGCCGTGTACATCCAGAAGCACGAAGTCACCACCATCACCATGACCTCGGAAGAAATAGACGAAGCCTACATCAAAGACCTTGAGGCCAGAGGCTATAAGGTGATCCCGCCGGAGGGGAAATGAGTGGTCAAGACCTGGGAACGTATTGGTTGAGTGTTGTTGTTGCGGTCATAGATGGACAAGGCCGTTTAGAGGAATGCGGCGGCTAATAGAAGGGAGACGGGGATGAGCTTGTGTGAGTTCAATCTTGAAAAGAAGGAGAACTGACCGCTAATGCCTAGAGGTAAGAAAGGCGATGCCGAGAAGTCGGAGCGGCCGAATGGATTTTATCCGACTCCGGACGTCGAGTACGTCTGCAGCCCCGAGCCAGTGTCTCTCGAAACCTTGTCCAAGAGATGGGCCGGACTTAAAGGATGCACAGTCGGCAATTTAATGAGGAGGTCGAGGAAAGAGAACTGGGTCAAGCGTAGGAAGTCGTACCAGGCGAAGGTGCACGAGGATGTCGAGCGCAGGCTGCTCGACCGGCAGTCTGAGGAGCGCAGCCGGCAGATCGAGGAGGCGTCCAAGCGGCACGCCGACATTGGCAAGGAGATGCAGCAGCTCGGCCGCGGGTTCGGCAAGACCGCCGCGGTGCTACTGACAGGCAAGGTGAGGTGTCCGCACTGCGGCAAGGACGTCGAGGTGCCCGCCCCGGAGATGAAGCCCGGGGACGCGGGGAGGACGTACGCCAGGCTCGGCAAGGACGGGGTGGAGACCGAGCGCAAGGCGCTGGGCATTGCTGAGAAGTATGAGGTGCTGTACCAGGCTGAGACGTACGTGGCGTTCGTGTACCAGATTCTGGAGAAGCACGTCATGCAGTTCCCCGACATATTCAGGGCCATGTCGGAGAACCTGGCGAGGTTCCACGAGGTCGAGTCGTCGAAGGTCAGGGCGGAGATCGGGCCGGTGATCGACGTGCCGGGGAAGAAGGGGAGTTGATCTGGTCGGTTGGATTTTGTATAATGCTTAATACAATATCGAAGGATCGATAAACTTATCGGGAGGCCGATATGATAGAGACGAACAAGATTCCACTGAAGCCGCTGTCGAGGATGGTCCACGAGGGCAAGGATGTTCAGATGGGTCCGAGTGGTGTTAGGATAGAGGAAGCTGATGAGGCCAAGGTCTATAATGGGCTGCCCGGAGTGCGATAAGTGATAGATTCGATAAAGAGGCAGAGGCGAGCGGACGCGCTTTGTAATTTATTCGCTTGGGTTGTGGTGGTGGTGGCGACGAGCTGTCTGTTGGGACTGTTTTTCTGTTCCTGCCACTGCGACTATCCTCGCACGACCACCTCGTACGACGAGCTGGTCGAGGCGGAGGCGAGGGGAGGCGTGCTCGCTCCCGTGCTAGGCGCGTGGGGCCAGATCGCGACTCGCGGGGCGTGTTGGTCGAGGCCGGACGGATCGACCTGCGACGACGGGTACTGGTGCAACGGAGTCGAGCGGTGCGTCGCCGGTTGGTGCGTCCAAGGGGATCCGCCGTGCGAGACTCCTTGCGATGAGATGCACCAGATTTGCGCTGCGGAGTGCGTGTTCGACTCGGACTGCGACGACGGGATAATGTGCAACGGCGAGGAGTGGTGCTGCACTTGGGAGAAGTCGGATCTGCATTGCGAGAAGTACCATTGCTACGACGGGGTCAGCCCGTGCGGGACCCCGATCTGGGGCGTGCTCACCGTTTGCGACTGCGAGTATGACTTGCCGTGTTTCGACGTGTGCCGGCCGTGTCGGGAGGACCGCGAGTGCGACGACGGGTGCTGGTGCAACGGCAGGGAGCGGTGCGGGCGTAAGGACGAGGGGCATCACTGGGGCATCTGTTTGAAGGTCCCCGGGTCGAGGCCGTGCGGGGATGGCGAGGTCTGCCAGGAGGAGTGGATGCGATGTGTACCCGAGCCGGAGTGTTGGCGGGACGCGGACTGCACCGGGCTTGAGGAATACTGCAATGAGGACGGCAAATGTCAAAAATTTTGACAAGGAGGCAGAGATGGGTGACGGAGTGAACGAGGAGAGATCCCCGAAGGCTATTATCGCCGGACGGTTCTGGGCGGACTCGGATCGGAGTTGGAAAGGGTACGTCGACCTCGGCATACTGGGCCGGGTGAAGTGCAAGATCGTGTACAACAACAAGCGCAGGCCGGGCGAGATGGACGCCGACCTGAACCTGCTGGTCCTCGACAAGAACATGGTGACGAACAGGTAGACTTCGCACGGGGGTTTTTGTATAATGAAAATAAACAAAGGAGGCGGGCGATGAGTTCTTCGAGTAGTTCTTCAAGTGGAGGAATGGGGCTTGGCGGGGTACTGCTGATCGTTTTTATCGTACTCAAGCTGTGCGACGTAATCGGCTGGTCGTGGTGGTGGGTGCTGTCGCCGTTGTGGATCGGGTTCGCGCTGGGCATCTTGATTTTTTCAGCGTTCGCAGTCATTTCAAACGTCGCCGATGTCCGGGAGCGCAGGCGGCGCATGAAGCAGATACTAGGTGACTGATGCCGGACATCAGCATGTGCCTAGATGACACCTGCCCGATTCGCGAGAGCTGCTACCGCTACCGGGCGGTTCCCAACCCGCGGTGGCAGTCGATGCTGACCGGCCGGCCGTGGAATAACGCTCACATGGAGTGTGGGTTGCGCATGCCGCTCATGGAGGGCGATCGGGTTAGGCCGTTGGAGGAGTGCGACGAGGTGGCGAAGCGGTGGTGGGAGCGGGCGCACAGCAAGTCGCGGGCGAAGCGGCTCGCGACGATGGAGGGGCTCAGGGACAAATGAAAATCTTCCACCGACGGGTTACGGTCTCCACTGAGGTCGAGGTCAGCACCACCCACCTCGACGACTTCCTCAAGTCAAGGTGCGCGCTCGACGTCCTGCCGTTCTTCCAGTGCAACGAGCCGGCGAAGGAGGTCACCGAGAGTATGGCCGCCTTTAGGTGGGCGAAGAAGGCGCTGTGGGAGGAGGGCGCCGACAATCCGGCCAAGTGCGAGGACGTCGTCTGCCTGGTGGTCGGCGACGGGGTGCTACCGCGCACGGGCGCGCTTGTGGCGCACAAGAGTAGGTGGCACGTAGTTAGCGTCGACCCGCTTCTCAGGATACACGATTCGCGCATTAGAAATGTCAAGAGACTTTCTTGTATCCAGGCGAAGATCGAGGACGTTCAGGGTGACGCGTGTTGGGCGAACGTCGGCGTCATCCTGGCGGTCCACTCGCACGCTCCGCTGCAGGTCGCGTGGGACAAGGTGAGGGCCGAGCGCAAGGTGTGCGTCGCGATGCCCTGTTGCGTGGAGCAGGACCTGAAGGGCTTGGAGCCGTGGAAGGAGGTGCGCGACCCCGGCGTGCTCAGCGACAAGAATCTGGTCAGGATCTGGAGGACCTGGTAATAGAACCGCGGTCGGTAACTGTTGGGTTTATGTTGGTTTGGTCGTCGATTCGTGATAGAAGGGTGATAGATGCCGGTCAAGGGAACAGTTACGCGTCACGTAATGGACCGTCGCCGTAGGGTTAGACGGTTGTGGGTTGATGGCTTTACATTGCGCGAGCAGTCTGATATGCTTGGCGTCAACAGACACGTGCTGTGGGACGACTGGAAGGCGCTCGGTTTGAACGGCAGACGCCGGCCGGGCCACAGCGAGTTCATGAAACGGAAACGGAGGCAAGGATGATTGATAACGAATTGGCGAAGGGGAACCCCGAGCGAAGGGGCGACTGGTTTCAGACGTACACGGGCAAGGAGTTCTACATTCTCGACCCGCGGCCGGAGGACATCTGCATCGAGGACATCGCGCACGCGTTGAGCCTGCAGTGCCGGTTCAATGGGATGATCTCCCAGTTCTACAGCGTCGCGCAGCACTCCGTGCACGTGTCGCAGCTCGTGCCGAGGGAGTTCGCGCTGTGGGGTTTGATGCACGACGCGGCCGAGGCGTACATGGGCGACATCGTCATGCCGCTGAAGCGGTCGATCAGGGAGATCGTCAAACCCATCGAGATGGGCTTGATGAAGTGCGTGTGCGAGCGGTTCGACATGGAGGCTGGGTGGTTTCCAATGCCGGCCGTTGTATTGGGTGCCGACCAACGCATGCTGCTTAGTGAGGCGCGCGATCTGCTCGGACCGCAGACGAGGCCGTGGGGCGTGAAGGCAGAGCCGGTGGAGTGGAAGGTCGAGCCGTGGGACGCGCCGTTCGCGGAGAAGGCGTTCCTGCTGGCGTTCGACATGCTGGGCGGAAAGCGGTAGATGGAGGGAGACTTCTACGACATGGCCGACGACAAGCGCAAGAGATGTCCCGTCTGTGACGGAGAAGACGAGTCCTGCCAAACCTGCGGGGGCAAGGGCTGGGTGCCGGTCGACAAGTGGGACGAGGCGATCGACAAGGGCCACGAGAAGATCATGACCGAGGTCAAGGAGGAGCGGCGCCAGGAGGCGCAGCTTCAGCGCGAGTCGCTGGACAAGGTCGCGCTCGCCTTCCAGAACGGCATGAACGCCGTCGCACAGGAGTGGGAGCGCGTCGCGAATGACATGCTCGCCACCGGGGTCGACGCGGGCGTGTACGCGCGGATCGTCGGGGGCCTGCTGACCGGGTACGTGATCGACCTGTCGGAGCAGATGAAGCTGGGCCGGCACGCGATGCTTGCTCGCATGTTCGTCGGGGTGCTGTCGTTCCTGGAGCGGGTTGGAGACTACGAGGCCGTTCGCATCCTGGCGGCTCAGTCGGCTGAGTTGCTTGGGAGCATGAATATGTTCAAGAAGGCGGTCGACGAGGGGGAGATGAACTGACTGTACTCCGTTTTCTGTTGATTGCTTGACAGGCAATAATGTATAATTAGAATAAACAAAGGAGGCACAAGATGAAAAGGTTGAATTTCGCATTCACGCTTGGAGGGGCGACTGTTCTGGCGCTCGTCCTCGCGCTCTGCCTGTCGTCGTGCGGGTCGGACGGCAAGGACGGAATCGACGGGACCTGCTCTTGTGACTGGTACGCCGAGTATTACGCCGAGTGTGTGGACGCATGCTCGGCCGCGCGCGAGTGGGGCCAGCAGTGCGGGCACGCGTCGATGGCGGACGATTGTGTGCAGTTCCTATGGTACCACGGCGAGGAGCCGTCCAGGTGCGAGATGGTCGCGGCTTGCTACCGGACGCTGACTGAGCAGTCGGACTGCCTCGACACGATGGACCGGTTCAAGGAGGACGGCTGGCAACCGCCGACGTGGAACGGTGGATGTCCGGCGGAGTGAGGTGAGCGCGTGAGAAAGATCAAGGTAGGCAGGCTTCTGCTGAGCGGGATCGTCTACCGGCTGCACATAGTCATAATTCAGTCGGTGTTCTGGTACGTGTTCAACGGCGTGACGCTGGACGTCTGGGAGTGGAAGTGGGCGATCAGCTCGTCAATCGCGTGGAATGTTCTGAACACGATTTTGTATTACAACTACCACTACTGGTTCGCCAGATTGTTCAAGCTGGGCAGGAGGGGAGACGGCGATGACTGATGACACCAAGAAGTGCCCGCTCGGCAAGGAGTGCGTCGGCGGCCAGGGTTACTGGGAGCACGACAAGGCGTTCTGCGAGTGTCTGCCTCCGCGTGCGTGCGACGACGTCGACCGGCGCAGGCGGGTCACGCAGGAGAGCATCGACTCGAACGGGTCGGTCGCGGGGGGCAGGTGGAGGCCGCTCATCGAGTGCGGACACTGCGGCAATTCATTCCATCTCATGCGCATGGGCGCGAGCGAGTGGAAGAGCGGGTGTGGTTACTGCCCGTTCTGCGGATACGTGATCGAATGAGTCAGACGATGCAACGGGCGAGGGAGGCGGCAAGGTAGTCTGACCTGGGCAGTTGGCGGGACACCTACGGCGACCTGGCGAACAGGCGTCACGAGGAGGCGATGCAGCGCCTCCGGGAGCGAGAGGCCCGGAAGCGTGGTGAGGAGCTTGCGCGCGAGGAGAGCGAGCGCAGGGTGAAGGAGGACCGCCAGTCCATCAAGGCGCAGCACTGGATCGAGAACGAGTACTTCGCGGGCAGCTTCGCCCGTGCCATGTACCCCGGCCTCAAGCACCACTTCGTAGACATAGTTGAGCGCGGCATTCACGTCGTGCTTCTTCGCGGCGCAACTCGATATGGGAAGACCTACTTGGCGAACGCGCTGCAGGGCCGCAGCGTGTACGAGGTCGGCCAGTACGGCAGCCCGCAGCGCACGTTCGGCCTCGACGAGGCCGGCTCCATCCTCTACCTGAACATGAACACGACCGAGAAGAAGGCGCGCGACGCGTACTTCACCAGGTTCGGCACGTGGGCGAGGTCGACGCCGTACTTCCAGAAGGAGTTCGAGCCGGAGCCGCGGGTCATCACGCAGCTCAGGTTCCCGAAGCACGTCCTGTGCAAGTACAGCGGAGCGGTCGTCACGGCGGCCGAGTCCGAGGACCTGTTCTTCTACGTCGGGGACGAGGTCAACAAGTACGAGGTGGTCGAGAAGTCGCTGCGGTCCCACAGTGGCGACAGGTATGACGCGGCGGCCGAGATCGAGATGGCGGTCGTGCGCCGCATGGAGGGCACGTTCATGCGGCCGGACGGGACGTACCCGAGCGCGTGCAAGATTGTCTGGCTGTGCAGCGAGACGTACCCGGACAGCTTCACCTGCAGGAAGGCGGCGGAGATTGAGCGCAACAACCTGGAGGCGCGCGGCATTGCCAAGGTCATCGAGTCAACCGAGTGGGGGTTCAAGCCGCGGCCGAAAGAGGTCAGCTATTTCTGGATCAGGACGGCGAGCAGGACGGCGAGCGCGAAGATAATAGATGACGAGGCGGAGGCGGACGGAGAGCGGGCGAGGTTGCGCGAGCTTGAGGAGCGGGGCGCTCCAGGCGATGAGGTGTTTCGGCTCATCGACGTACCCAACATGAAGGCGTACCGAGAGACGGCGGAGTCCAACCTGGAGGGCTTCATCCGGGACATGTGCGGCGTGCCGACGGAGGCGATCAGCGTGTTTTTCAGGGAGCGGGAGCCGATCTTCAAGGCGGTCAGGAAGCCGAGCGACGAGATGCCGGGGGCGAAGGGCGTGGAGATACCCGGCGAGGTGTGCGTGCACCCGCTCAGCGGGCAGGTGACCACCACGCAGGACGGCGTGAGGGTGGTGCCGGAGCGGCTGTCGCGCAGGGTGGCGACGGGGAATCGGGTACTCAACCAGCGAACCGGGCAGGAGGAGGACGAGGAGGTCTGGAGGCCGATCGTCAACCCGTCGGTCTCCAGGTACGTCGGCATTGACGCCGGCCTGACCGGGGACGCGTGCGGGTTCGCGGTCGGCCACCGGGCCGGGTGGGTGCCGGTGGTGCGCCGGGGGCAGGACAACGAGGCGGTCGAGGAGATGGCGCCGGTTGTCTGGTTCGACCTGCTCCTGCGTATCGCGCCTCCGCCAAACGGGCAGATCCCGTTCGCGGGGATCCGCGCGCTGATCTACTACCTCGCCAAGATCGGGTTCAGCTTCGGGGGTGGCATGTGCGACTCGTTTCAGCACGTCGCCATTACGCAGCCGTTGAACGAGCGGGGGTACCCGATGGACGTCGGCAGCACCGTCAAGACCCCGGACGCGTACAACGCGCTCAAGGCGGCGTACCTGGAGGGCCGGGTCAGCCAGTATGCGTACCAGCTGTACGAGGAGGAGCTGGTCGAGCTGGAGCGCATCGTGACCGGCGAGGTGCGGAGCGGCCGGCCGATCGAGAAGATAGACCACCGCCCGGGTGGCGCGAAGGATGTCGCGGATGCCGCTGCGCTCGTGGCGTACCAGATCGAGCTGGCGTCCGCGGGGGTCGCCAGGGTCGCCGACATCTCGGCGACGACCATCGAGTCGAAGAAGAAGATCAGGGAGGTCGAGACGCACAGGCGCGAGCACTCGAAGTACCGGGCGTTCGAGGAGAACCGGTTCGAGGACATGATGGAAATGGAGCGCGAGGATGAGGGGAGCGAGTGGTGACGTGTCGAGGTAGTTTGCAACGTGCGGGCGCGCGACACGCTAGACCAGGGCGGACATCTTGTGTATATGTTGAACGGCGATCGGCATGCTCGCGCTGGCGCTGTTCGCCTCCTGTTTTCCGGCCCGCCGCTGGACTAAATCACCGGCGGCGGGCCGTTTCATTTTGCAAGGAGGACTGATGTCGGACCTGCCTTATTACTGTCCAGAAGCAGGCGGAGACGCCAAAGACGGGATAATCACAATCAGGGGACTGTTCGGAGAGACGAAGCGCAGGCGGTGCACCAAGTGGGCGAACCACGAGTGCAGCGCCTGCGCGTCTGACACCGACGACCAGGAAGAATCCGGGGAGCCCCGTGAGCTTTTTGAATGAACGAACAAGGAGGCGGATCATGAGCGAGCAAGAGAAGAACCTCAAGCGAGTGCTGGAGCACGTGAACGACCTGCTGGCGGAGGACAGGCCCCCGCTGCAGGGCGACATGGCAGTTCTGCGCGGCGCGTACGGCAAGGCGAACAACAACGCGGCGTGCCCGTGCGGGAGTGGTCGCAACTTCGCCGACTGCTGCAAGCAGTTGTGGCAGGTCGCCGAGCGCGGCGAGAAGGCCATCAAGAAGGGCGTCAAGCGGGAGGCGAAGCGGCAGGCCAAGGAGGAGAAGCGCGCGGCCAAGAACGACGTCTGGTTCTGCAAGCTGGGTGTTGACGAGAAGGGCAGACCGATCGTCGACACGAAGGACATGGAGGGCGACAAGCTAGACGGGTTCTCGCTCGCCGGCTTCGTGCTGTCCGCATACCACAGCCTGCTGATCGAGGGTCAGATCATGATGGTCAACGGAGCGTGCGGGAAGCTGCACCGGCACATCCTGTCGCAGTTGGCCGGCCCGTCCAAGCCTCCGCTGGGGGTCGTCAAGCCGTAGGGAGTCCAAGTGGCGAGAAAAAAGAAGCGCAGGAAGTGGCTGGACGCGAAGGTGACGCCGGAGGTCCTTGAGGATAAGGACGGGACGAGGTACTCCGTCGCGCTTGTGCCAAAGGCCGAGGCGGACGAGTGGGTGCAGGACCAGAAGCACCTCGGCCTGGCGCAGCGAATGTGGGCGCGCATCCGGCCGGTCTTCAAGGGCCGGACCAGCGACGCCGACGACGAGACGACCACCGACGTCGGCGGTTCCAGCAGCATGTACGGCAGCAGCCAGGTGGCCGAGTCGTACTACGAGCAGATGAAGCTGGAGCAGAAGCGTGCAGCCATGTACGACGACTACCGTCGGATGTACAAGGAGTGCGTGCTCGCCCGTCGTGCGCTGAACGTCACGGTCGACAACGTGTTCGTCGCCAAAGAGGGGGACGAGAAGACGTGGGAGGTCAAGTCCGACGACTCGTCCGTGCAGAATGTTCTGGAGGGTCTGGACAAGCGGGTCGAGATGGAGGACTGGCTCCCGAAGTACGTTCGGGCCACGCTCAAGAACGGGGACGGCATGCACGAGCGGGTGGCCGACCAGGCCGCGTCGATCGTGCGGCTCAAGTGGCTCGACCCAAAGTACGTCAAGCGCAACGAGGACAAGTACGGTCGGCTCGACTCGCAGCGTGCTTTCACGATGCAGGACGAGACCGGGCAGGTCTACGCCGAGTTCATGTACTGGCAGGTCGGGCACACGAGGTTCGACCACGAGATCGAGAACCGGTACGGCTCCAGCTTCTTCGTGACGGCCCGTCGGCCGTGGCGCCAGATCGAGATGATGAAGGACGGTGTCATAATCCGCCGGTTGACTAGGGCGTCGAAGCGGTACTCGTACATCGTGCCGTTCCCGGCCGGGACGCACCCGGACGAGCAGAAGAAGATCATCGAGAAGATGAAGGACAGCGTCCGGCGCACCAAGTTCGTCGACTCGGACGGCAAGCTGGACATCCGCAAGCGGCCGGCGCTTGACGACGAGGACATCTGGCTCGCGCAGGTCGGGGACAACCAGGTCAAGGTCGAGATGTTCGACCCGGGCGGGATGAACGACAACCTGCTGGACATCAAGTTCTTCAACGACGAGATCGTCGTGTCGCTGGGCGTGCCACCGGCCCACCTCGGGCTGGACAAGGAGGTCCGGGGCAGGGCGCACCTCGGCTGGGTGGACATTAACTTTGCGCGTCTGCTGAGGGCCGTGCAGAAGATGGCCGCCGGGGTGCAGCGCGGGGTTTACGACCTCCAGCTCGCTCTGCTCGGCATGAAGACGGTCGACAAGGACCAGTACAGGATCGTCTACCCTCCGATCAGTTTCGTGGACGAGAAGTTGAAGCTGGAGGTCGAGCAGTTGAAGTGGGAGGTTGCGTCGAATGCGCGCGCGACCCTCGGCATCCCGACGAGGTGGTTGCTTGAGAAGGTGGTCGGCCTGTCCGAGGATGAGATCGAGACCATCATGGGCGACCCGGACTACCGGACGGTCGAGCCCGGCGCCAGCAAGGGTGGGGGCTTCGGCGGGTTCGCCCCGTCGCCGACTGACATGCGGGCCGCTAGGGACGCCGCGTATGGCAACGAGCGGATCCGGGCGCAACTCCTCGACTTGAGGGACAAGTTCCAGGCCGTCGCGAGGTATGGGCTGAACCAGCCCGCGGAGTTCTAATGGCCGCGCGGTACATCAGGAAGGGCTCGTGCAGGCGGTGCGGGAAGTGCTGCGAGGGGGAGGATTGCGAGCACTTCAAACCGGGCAATCCTGCGACGTGCTTGATTCACGATGGCGAGCGGCCGAATAAGTGTGAGTGGTTTCCGCAGGCACCTCCGATCATCTTCAAGGACTGTGGGTACTACTTTCTCGACACCTGGGAGAATAACCGGGTGGTCGGGCCAGGAGAGGTTTAGTGGCCGTTTCCATTTCAGGCAAGAACTACTCACTCATTGACAATTGCGAGAGTGACGCGGCGTGGACGGGGAACAAGGTCGGGCTGGTCGCGGACTATTACAAGCAGGGGTCGAACTCGGTCGGGTTCACGCTGACCACCAACGGGAACAACGACGTGTACGTCACTGGGAGTTGGAACCTGTCGTCCACGCCGCACCTGAGAATGTGGCTGATGACGGTCATCCTGAAGGAGATGGAGTCGGACGCCAACGGCGGGATCCAAATTTACTGCACTGGCGGGGGCGACAAGGACTGGACGGCACAGGAGCACGACGACATTCTCTCCGACATCTCGACCATCAAGGGCAAGACCGCCAACCTGCCTGTCGACCCTGCGAGTGAGACTAGCATCGGTGAGTTGAACGACGTGTCGGCGAGCGAGGTGTGGACGCAAGTGGACGACGCGCTCGCCGCGTACGGTCCGCTTACCAGGGCGGAGGCGACGGCGGACAAGGCTGCGGTGCTGGCGGAGATCAACGACATGGAGTCCGAGATCGAGGCCATGAGCGCGGTGATCGACAAGATATGGGGCGTCGAATCTGGCGAGTGGATTCTGTCTGGCACTCAGCAGATTTTCAAGACGAAGGCTGGCGTCGAGCTGGTGCGGGTGAACCTGTACGATGCGAGCGGCAACCTGACGTCGGACCTGTCGAAGGTCCGGAGGAGGGTGCCGGTGTGATAATGACTCGCGGCATGGGTGGCTGCCTGATAACCCGTGGCTACGGGTGGCTGGGCGAGGTTGCCAGGGTGCTCAAGCATGTGGTTGAGTTGTTCTCGCCGGTCAATTTGGTCGTGGAACTGGAGTCGGTGCTGTGGAACGAGAAGTAGTAGAACTCTATTCGCCGGTCAACGGTTCGGTTGAGATCGAGTCTCCTGTGAACGGCGCGGTCGAGATAGTCTCGCCGGTCAACGGTGCGGTCGAGATAGACTCGCCAGTGACGACCGAGGTTGAGTTGGAGACGTCGATGGGCGTTTCCGAAACTGAGGAGTAGACGATGGCGACTTCTTCGAGTAGAATTTACAAGAACGATATCGGGACCATTTTTAGGTTTGACATCGGGACGAGTGCGGCTGGCGCAAAGTTGATGATGGCGTACGTGCGCAAGCCGAATGGTAATGTCATGGAGTGGCCGTGCACGCTGGATCCGGAGGACAATAACAAGATCAGGTACGTCTCGAAGGCCGGCGATCTCGACGAGGTCGGGATGTATCTGGTACAAACCAAGGTGACGCAGCAGACATGGGGTCCGCTCAGGGGTGACACCGATGAGTTCAACGTCCTCGATGATTTTACAAATTAGGAGGGCGATATGGGGTTCAAAGTGTGGGCGATGCGCAAGTTGACGTGGTTGACTCTCAGGCTCTGGTACTACCAGTTCAGCAAGAAGTACCAGGCGGTCGTGGAGCGCAGGTTCAGGGATTTCGACCTGCCCGAGTACAACAGCCTGGAGAGTTTGACCGCGACGCTTGGCGCGATGAAGTGGAGGCGCGACGGGTACCTCGAACTGTGGGACGCGATCAGCAGTCCGCGCGCGGCGTTCGCGAAGCATTGCCTCGGGCGCGCGGCCGGGGATTGCGACGACATCAGCCTGTTCGCGGCCGACCGCATCAGGAACATGCGCGACCGCGGCGTGCTGCCGAACGTGCGGACGGTCGGCCTGCTGTCAATCCCGTGGATTGCGAAGGACGGCAAGGTCAGCGGACACAACGTTTGCGCGTTTTCGTACGTCGACCATGAGGTCGTGTCGAACCCGGACATCGGAGAGACGGGTGGTTTGTGCTGGGCGCACGTTAGCAATTGGTACGGCGGTGTGGTAAGATACGTTGGCAGGAACGGCTTGCACTTCGAGACGGTTGAGGACGTCGTGCGGGATGTTCTTGTTGGCAAGACTAGCCTTGGGTGGTCGCTCGCGGATCCGGACTTGAATCGGATCCGGCAGGGCACCGGGAGTGAGATTTGAGGGTTGCGCTGGAAAGCGTCCTCGGCATGCCGGCCGAGGAGATCGACGCGGTCATACTCGGCCTTGCGCCGCTGGACGCGTCGATGCTGGCCGACGAGGTGGAGCGGTTGCTCGACGACCTGGACTCCGGGTGCCGGGTGTTCGAGGGCGAGTTGAAGTTGCCGAACAAGGTCGGCAATGTGGTCGACAGCCACTACAAGACGATGGAATCGATCACGAGCGAACTTGAGGCCGGAAAGATCACGTTGGACCAGTACAACAAGAAGGCGCACGAGGCCATCAGCAACAACTTCCGTGAGGCGTACAGCCTTGGGCGCGGAAAGGCGCTCGATGCTGGCGATGAGGAATATATCCGCCGGGCGGTAGATCAGGAGCTGGTCTACGCTCGCAAGTTCGGGGAGGACGTCAACACCGGCAACATCAAGATGCCGAGGGAGCGCCGGGCGCGCATGTATGGGGACACGTGCGAGGGCATCGCGTGGAATGGGAAAGTTGAGAGCCTGCCGGATAACGTCAGGATCTATTGGAAGCTCGGGCAGGCCGAGCACTGCGTCGATTGCATCGTGCTCGCGAACTCGTCCCCGTTTACCAAGCGTAACCTGCCGACTACCCCGCGGGCCGGTGGTACTCGGTGCAAGTCAAACTGCAGGTGTCGGCTTGAGGTCCGCAAGGGTCGCATGACGGCGGCTGAGCGCGAGGAGGTCGGGGAGTACAGCCTGCACCGGGGCGAGAGTCTCGCGGAGATGCTCTCACCGTCGGAACCTCCGAAGGGCTTGCGCCTGCCGAGGACAGACCGAGTGGTCGAAGGCGTCATGTCGGAGCGCGAGTATATCGACGAGTTGCGGCATCGGATCGACACGAACCGCCGCAAGGTCGCGCTCGCCAAGACGGAGAAGGCTCGCAAGCAGGCGATCGTCGCGCGCAAGCAGGCGAACGCGGAGCTGATCGAGTTCCTGGAGAAGGAGGGAATTTGGGACGTGCCGCTGTGGAGCGTCGACGAGGTAATCAGCGAGGCGCACATCGGCGCCAGGGCGGAGGCGGACATCTTCAGGCACGGCATCGACGGGGAGAGTCTGGAGATGATGTCGGAGCGCGAGGTGGCCGCGCTGGTTCGCAGGTACGAGAAGGAAATTGGGGAGGCGTACGAGGACCTTGAGCCGTACGTGAAGCCGAAGGCCACGAAGAAGACCGAGGCGGAGAATGTAAAAACAATTAATACAAAGCAGGTGCTCATAGACTCGACGTTGGAGTCCGGCGAGGTGGTCCTGACGGCGGACTCGCTCGCTGACACGATGAGGCTTGCCGCGCGCGCGCTCGCGTACGCGCGAGGGCGCGCGGTGCAGGTCGGGCCGTTCTCCGATCAGCTTCTCCGTCGGGTGTATGCGTGGATGAAGGGTTCGCCGGGGGACGTGGCCGCTGTGTTGGAGGAGTTGTCGCGCGGCGACATTGGATTTTTGGCTGTGCCGGTCGAGATGAAGGGGGGGAAGTGATGCCGGTATATTCTTGTGGCGGGGGTTGTTGGAGAATCGGAAACGGGAAGTGCATTTACAAATCCAAGAAAAGTGCGATGGCGGCCTATCGTGGATACCTCGCCACGCACACTGAGGAGGATACAGTGGCGGAACCAAAGTTGACAAAGGTGGAGTTGAGGGCTATGCTGGACGCCAAGATCCGAAGGAGTGCGGGGTGGAAGTTGCGCGACAACTACAACTCGATCGGCGTGATGGCGGCGGACGAGGACGCGGTCGGAAGGGCGGCCAGCGACGTGTATGACGACATCGTGGCCGACTATGCGTACAGCGAGACCACCGTGAAGGCCACTCGGTCGGTGCGGTTCAACAAGTCGTACGTGGCGCGGGTCATCAAGGCGGGCCTGAAGGACGGGTCGGTCAAGACCGAGGCGATGTTCGCGAGAGCGGTTGCGGGCAAGGCGTTGGCGGTGGATGAGGCCGAGGGGTGCGACGACCCCGGCAAGAAGCGCCGGTCGAAGGGCAAGGGCAGGGGCTTGGCTCGCGGTAAGGGCAAGGGTCCAATGGGCGTGCCGTACAACGCGTCGTCGGCCGAGGAGGCATTTGTCGAGCGCGTGTTCAGCGCGGTTGATGGTATGGACGACGAGGGCCTGGACGAGAAGTACGTCGGCTTCAAGAAGTTGGTTCAGAAGCTGCGCAGTAAGAAGAAGTCCCCGCGCGACCCCGAGGCGGTGGCGGCTGCGATCGCTCGCAAGAAGTACGGCAAGAAGCGGTTGCAGAAGGCCGCCGCGTCCGGCAAGAAAATGAGGTAGTGTGGAAGACGTCTCACAGAGGTTCCTTGAGGGCGTCCAGCGCGGAGTCAGGCAGAAGCAGGCACGGATGTCTAGACAGAAGCTCCGAGGCAAGTACGTGCGCCGCAATGGCGTCACGTACCTTGTCGTCGCGATCAGGGGGGAGCGGATGGTCGTGAGCGACGTGAAGACTCCGCCCGAGCAGGTGCAGGTCGTCAGCACGAAGGCGTTCCTGTCGAAGAAGGTCACCGTGTTGGGTGGAAAGCCAGGGGCGTAAACAGGAGGTGCCACATCGCAACGCGGTTAAGGTATTGGTGGAATCGTGAGAGGCTCGACAAGGTCATAGAGGTACTGGGAAGGCACGACAACATTCAGGACGCGCTGGCGGAGGTCACCAGAATTTTCGGAAGGCCGGTCAGCAGGCACGCGGTGTCGAAGGCGCTTCAGCGCAACGGCATCGAGCATCATCTGACGCACTATATCCGGCAGGCTGGCACAACGGCGATCGTTCCAGAGGAGATGGCCGAGAGAGTCGAGCGCGTCGAGATAAAGCCGCCGGCTGAGAACTGGGCCGAGCCGCTCATGAAGGGGGAGGTCAAGACCCTTGTCATGAGCGACACGCACGTGCCGCTTCAGGACGAGTGGGCGATCCGCGAGATGCTCAAGCGAGACGGGGACGCCGATCAGATAGTATGGGACGGCGACATATTCGACATCGACCAGATCAACAGCTTTGGGCAGAGCCGGGACGGGGTGCTGCGGAACGAGTACGGTACGGTCCTAGCGTACCTGATGGAACTCAACCTCATGTTCAAGCGGGTGTACGAACTTGGGGGCAACCACGAGTTCAGGATCACGAAGTACCTCCGGCAGCGGGTCAACCCGGCCCTACACTTCCGGTTTACCGACATCCTTGAGGACCTCGCGAACGGCATCCAGTTCGGTGACACCACTGGCCGGCCGACCGGGCAGGTAGATTTGCCGAACGTGTTCTATCGTGGAGGCCCTCACTATTGGTGGCTGCAGGTCGGTGACTGCGTCATCGCGCACCCGCGGTCGTTTAGCAGAGTGCCGAACCGGACTGCGTTCAGCGTGTTCGAGTATTTCGAGCAGCGGATCGAGGGCCTGCGGACGGTGATAATTGGGCACACGCACTTCCTGCGAAGCCTGTTGGTGCAGGAACGGGCTGGACCTCCGTGGTATGGGGTGATTGAGAAGAAGTCGGCGCAGATGACCGAGGACGATCTGGTCGGACGCAAGTGGAATTGGCGGGGCCAGGATTTCGACATGCTCGCGATCGAGTGCGGGTGCCTGTGCAAGGAGATGAACTACACGTCCGAGGGTAAGATCAGTTACCGGCAGAAGCGCGATGTCGGGTACGCGGTACTGTACCAGGTGGACGGGGTGACTGACTTCGAGCGGACTGAGTTCAAGATCCTAAAGGCGGGAGACTGACGTGCGGAGGATGGAGCGCGAGTTCAGGCGCCTGTGTTCGGAGATAAACTCCGAGGGCAAGGCCACTGTCACCGTGTTTTGGGAGCGGCAGTTCGCTGACGACGCCAAGTATGCTGAGGCGTGGGTTGATTACAGCGTGCGGCCTCAGCGCATTTATATTCAGAAGAACCCGCGGTACTCGAAACCCCAGAGCTTCAAGGACATGATATTTTGTCTGCTGCATGAATACGGGCACGTGATGGACGACATTGCGTACAGGGGCTGCAGGCGGTTAAGGACGTTCAACAAGTACAGGTTTGACGACACGGAACTTGCTGATGTGGCTGAAAAGTATCCGAGGTGGGTCAAGTTGGCATTCTTGAAAACCGAGTACATCGCAGAGAAGTGGATCCGGCGTCTGCTAAACCGATTTGACGTGCCAAAGGATTTGATCTCTGAGAAGGACATAAACATCTGCAACATGTGGACCATGAAGATGAAAAAGTACCAGTGGAAGTATGGCAAGCACGCATCGCGGGCCGTGCAGCATGGGTGGGCGAAGCAGTTAAAGAGGCGCGCGCCGGTGTTGACGTGGGACTACGTCAAGGACCTAGAGAGGATCTGAGTTGACCACATTCACGAACTTTATCGCTTCCCAGAAACAGGAAGCGCAAAAAGAAAATCCGTCGCAAATATGGACCCTCGATGCGGTTGCCGTCGGTTATGGCCGGCAAGATTGACGACATGATTCGACGAGCGGCGAGGCGACTGCTTGAGGGCTTGTGCGAGAACCCCAGAAAATAATCGGACCGAATCCCAAGAAGGGCACCCGCTACCGGATCCAGGGACCGCGGACTGTCAGCGGCATGACCGTGTGGAACGTGGTTGACTTGCGGACCCGCGAGTCGATCGGGCCTCCTTGGACTTGTTTCTCGTTGGACGAGGCCCGCCAGCGCGTTGAGGACGCGATCAAGGGTAAAAAGGTGATCTGGTTCGGCAATACCCGGCTGACTCGGCGCCGGGTACGCTAGACCAGGGCGGACACCTTGTGTATATGGTGGAGGTCTGCATATCTTGGCCAAGCCTGAGATGCCCACATTCACGAAAATTGAAGATGTCAAGCGGTACGGCCTGCCTGTCAAGATTGACGGGATCGCGCTCACGAGGCGGCAGGCGTGCGACGTTTTCCCGATGATTGTCGGGCGCATCATGGACGAGGCGGGCCACGATCTGAAGACCGCGCGGGGCCTGGCGGTTGGGGCTTTCAAGGTCATGTACGAGGCTAGCGGCGATCGGTGGATTGCCAAGAAGATGATCCGTCCGAACAGGGGACACGGTCGGCCTTTCCGGAACAGGTTCCGCAGCGAGGAGGACGAGAGGATGCCACGTGGACGGGCAAGCGACGAGAAGAAGACACCCGCGCGCAGGCTGCGCGAGGTTTTGCAGGAAGCCGGGGCGCGCAACAGCAAGCGGGACAAGGCGGCCATCAAGGAGGTCGTGAAGTTGTCCCTGTCGCAATTGAGCAAGGACGATGTCGCACAGACCTTGAAGGATCTGGGCTTCAAGTTGAAGGAGCAGGGCTAGTGCTTCCGTTCATCACCGAAGATTACCCGTTCATCACCGAAGATTATCGGGCCAGGTTCGAGGACATCACCGAGAAGGTCGAGGCGCTGCCCGAGAACATCCTCATGCGCGTGCGCGCGCTCGCGCATCGAGCCGGGCGCGTGACCAGTAACGGCAACCTCTATATGCCGACGCTGTACAAGCGCGAGGCGCAGACCATTCAGCCGAAGTTGGACGAGGGCGAGGTGCTAATGTATCCGCGGCACCCCCGGGTCGAGAAGGACAAGTCCGGGGAGATGCACGTCGAGTCGCTCAGCCCCGCGGACGCGGCAGCCATCATGCGCGGCATCGAGGTGGTCGAGAACGAGGACGGCACCGCGGACATCTTCATCGAGGCCGACATTCCGAAGGGTTCCACCATCGCCGGGAACCTTGCGGCTTTTATCAAGGGCGGTGCGAAGGTCCCGATCTCCAGCCGTGCTCGTGGGTCGAGCACGAAGTTGCGGATGACGGACGAGCACCCACTGGCGAAGGCGAACCCTGAGTGGGTTGGAAAAGAAGTTAACCTGATCAACGAGGACTTCTCCTTGCGCACGTACGATTTCGTCGAGGTTGGCGCTTCGGGCGGATCCAAGACACTGGACTGGCGCGAGGAGGACAAGGAGGAAGTAACCATGCTGGACCTGACCAAACTGACCGAGGAGGACTGGAAGGCCATCGCCGAGTCCGACCAGATCAAGAAGCTCGTCGAGGATGCTGTCAAGGCGCGCGAGGAAACGTTGAACAAGGAGTACGACGAGAACACCCAGAAGCTGGTCGACGGGCGCATCGAGGCGTTCATCAAGGGCGACGAGTTCGCCGAGATGGTCAAGAAGATGTACCCGGCCGAGGCCGAGGACAAGAACGAGGCCGCCATGAAGTGCTCCGAGTGCGGCGCGTCCATTCCTGCCGGCTCGAAGTTCTGCGCCGCTTGCGGCGCCAAGCAGGCCGTTGCCAAGCCCAAGAAGGAGGGCGACGACGAGAAGGACGCCAAGATCGAGGCCCTGGAGAAGAAGCTGGAGGACCAGGCCAAGGCGATCGAGGACCTGAAGGGCGAGAACAAGTCCATGAAGGACGAGCGCGACGCCGAGAAGGACGCCGAGGCCGTCGAGGCCGAGATCGAGAAGTCGCTGAAGGGCAAGCCCGCCCACGTGCAGGAGCAGGTGCGGGCCGACCTGGAAGGCCGCGTCCTGACCGAGGACAACGTCGCCGAGACCGTCAAGAAGGCCATCGGCCGCGTTGAGGTGATCTACGAGACCGCCGGGATCGACCCGGCCAAGATTCCCGCCGGCAAGGGCGAGGTGAACCCCGAGGACGTCGACGACAACGAGAAGAAGGGCGACCTGACCGAGGGGCAGAAGAACCAGGCGCAGCGGCTGGTCGAAGGCTAGTTGCTGCCCAGGAGGCGAACGGCGACTGCCAGCGCGGCTGCGGGTCGCGAGCAAACAATCCGCAGCCCCGAGGGGGCAGGAGAAAAAGGAATGCTGGACTTTCTGACTGAGGAAGTGAAGAACGAACTGGTCGAGGTGGAGCGTGGACTCACCTGGACCCGGCGCGACGAGAGACGCGCGAAGCGGTGGGACCACATGTTCAACCCGGCCCTGTTCGAGGGTCAGGAGGACGTGCAGGCCAGCGTCGACATGAGCAAGGACCCCGTCCTCGACCACTACAAGATGAGCGCGGCCGACCGCGTCCGTCTGCGGTGGGAGACCGAGTTCCTGATGGACAACATGGTGGCGTACGCCCACGAGTCCGAGTCGGGCCAGGGCGTCCTGACCGAGACCACCACGACCAGCGGCATCGCCGCGTTCACCACGTGGGCGCTCCCGATGGTGCGCAAGTACCTGCCGCGGCAGTTCCTGCGGCAGATCGTGCCGTCGTACCCGATGAGCCAGCCCACCGGCAAGCTGTTCACCGCGGACACCACCTACGGATCCGGCGGGACCTACGCGTCCGGCACCAGCATCTACGACAGCTTCGACCCGACCTACGCTGCCGACCAGGGCGAGTGCGCCGCTCCGCATGAGCTGAACTTCACCGTGACCGACACCGACATCACCGCCATCAGCAAGAAGCTGAAGGGCGTGTGGAGCATCGAGGCCGCGCAGAACCTGCAGAGCTACCACCGGCTCGTGATGGAGAACGAGGTCATCCGGTCGCTCGGCGAGCAGATCAACCGGGAGATCGACCGCTACGGCATCAACGCGCTCGTGGCCGGCGCCACCACCACCACGTACTGGAACAGCACCCAGCCGATGGCCGCCGCGAACGGGTGGAGCAACGCGACCCCGCGGCAGTACAACGAGAGCCTGTGGGATGCCATCGAGGACGCGAACCGTGCCATCAAGGACAGCAAGTATGTCAACGGCAACTTCCTGCTCTGCGGCACGACCTTTGCGTCCCGCCTGCGGAAGCTGAACGGCTTCCGGCTGGCGCACAGCAACGACGAGGTCGAGGCCGACGTCGTGACCGGCCCCAACCTGTTCGGCACCCTGAACGGCCGGTACCGGCTGTACGAGGACGTGGACTTCGCGGCCGACAAGTGCCTGATCGGTCACAAGCCGTCGTCCTGGAAGTACACCGGAGCGGCCCTGTCCATGTACGTGCCGGTGTGGCGGACCCCGATCATCCACACCACCACCATGTGTCCGGGCGTCGGTTACCTGTCCCGGTTCGCATTCACCGTCGTGGACGGCGACTTCTACGGCATGATCATCGTGTCGTAGTTGACGTGGGCGCAGCAAAGCAGTAGAGTAGCAAGGGCGGGGGCCGGACTAACCGGCCCCCGTCCATAACTTTTACGGAAACAGGAACAGGAGGAAGGAAATGCCGAGAGCAAAGAGCGAGCACAGAACCGAGTTCGACTACTACGAGACCGAGGATGTGAACGGCAACATCGTGCGTATTCCGATGAGCCGGAGCATCGATCAGCGCGAACCCGTGAAGGACGACAAGGGCAACGTCAACGAGTTCGTCAACGTCAGCGGGAAGAAGCTGCAGCACTCTTTCGGTTGGCCGCAGGAGACCGACACCATGAAGGTCGAGCCCTTCGGGATCGTGAGGGGTGAGCAGTGGCGCGACAAGGCAGAGCCGGCACCCGCGTGGGGACTGTATCCCCCGTATGTGGAGCGCAAGCGGATGAGCAACGGCAACTACGATTCCGTCTACCTGCTCACCGAGGATCAGGTGCTGCGGATCGTGGAGGGCGACAAGAAGTCCAAGGACCCCGCTGAGCGCGAGCCGTGGATCAAGTCCTGGAAGTACGGCCCGGAGCGGCTGGAGTTGTTCGAGAAGATCGCGAAGCTCCAGACCTTCGACAACATCGGCCGGCCGCAGAAGGCTCCCGAGGAGTTGATGGAGGATCGTCCGAAGGTGTCCCAGGCGATCGCCAGGCTGAAGAACAAGCTGCTGGCTGATCGCAAAGAGGAGATGGCCATTCTGACCGGCAAGAAGCGGTAGCCGCAGGAAGGAGTGGGCGGTGGGCGACGAGGAACGGAACGAACTTCTGTCAGACGTCAAGAAGGTAGTCCACGAGACGCTGACGCTGCACCATCGGAACAACGGGTACGTGAACAAGGGCGTCTGCGACGCCAACACGCAGCTCTTGCGGCAGGGCATGGAGGCGGTCGCGGGAGCGGTCGAGCGCGTTCACGGCGAGGTGAAGGAGCAGCGCAAGGCGACCGACGACCTCAACAAGATTACCGGGAAGTTGAACACCGAGCTGGTCCGACACACGGCGGAGCATGCCGGCATTGAGAAGGCCGAGATGTCGCAGACCGACATCGAGCGGTTGAAGACCGGCAGGTGGAAGCGGTGGCTCGGGTTGGCGGCGGTGATTGTTGGGTTGCTCGGGTTGCTCGGGAGCGCGGGCGCGTGGTTCGTTTCGGAGATGAAGGACGCCGTCAAGCAGGACGTGAAGGTCGTCGTCACCAAGGAGGCGGCGAAGGAGATTGTCAGACTGAGCAACGGGGGCGGCGGCACCGCCCACTGAGGAGGAGAGGATCCATGCTCTGTAAAAAGTCAATATACATTTTGGCCGCCGTCGCCTTGCTCATGGCCGGGACCGCCTCAGCGCAGCAGTTGAAGAACCGGGTCGCTCCGATCTGCACGGACGTGTCGAATACCGCGACCGCGCAGGAGGCTGGCTTCATCCCGTGCGACTGGTACCAGACCGGCACGAGCGCGGCGACCCCCGAGTACGTGCGCCTGGTGGATCAGACGACCGCGCTGACGCTGGACGTGGAGCGGTTGAGCACGATAATCGCTGGCATCGCGACGAACTACAACGCGATCATCACGGCCGCGACCTCGTGGGTCTACAACCCGACGACGGGCAACTTCATTCCGCGGCGGTACTACACGCCGGCCGACACCCTGACGAACGCGACGATGTCAGGGCCGGTGTCATTGTCCCCGACGTTGGTGTGGAACGGCACCTCGAACAGGTGGGAGAGGTGGGGGACCGTGGTTCCGGCCGACAACATCACAAACGACACGATGGACAAGCCGGGCATCGTGAACGCGAACCTGTTCTGGGACCTGAGCACCGGCCGGTGGATGCGCGACCGTGGCGACGAGGCTGGCTCCGACGCGGTGGTGAATACGACTATCGCTCCATATCGGCTGACGCTCGGTCATATTCAGTTGACGGACGGGGCGGTCTGGGCTCGTGATAGCGGAGAGACCGCGGACGGTGGTGCCATCGCAGTCACTAGGACTGCGGCGTACCGGTTCTCGCTTGGCTACGTGTGGGACGGCACCGACTGGGCACCCATCGGGGCGGACGCGAACGGAGACTTGACTGTCAACCAGACGACTACCACACCCGGTTACGCGCGCCTGCAGGACGGTGATTCGACGGTACTCGGCGATGTGTTGGACGCGGTGGCGGACAACCTCGCGCTGACGTTGAACTGGACGGCGACCGCGAGCGTTATGATGGGGTACGACGGCTCGACGCTGGACATGCTGAGGGTCGGGGCGTCAGGCGAGCTGCAGGTGACCGACGTGGCGATCAGGGCCGGCGAGGACGCTGGCAACGACTGGCGCAAGGTGAAGAAGGAGGAGACTGCGGTCTACAACCCGGCGGTGACGGCCGGAACCGCGGTGGACGACTCGGCGGACGACGTGGTGTGCGCGAGCACTTACGTGCTGAACTTGCCGAACTGGTCCGTGTTCGTGAAGAACGCGGGTGGGGGCACTGGTGACGCGCTGTCGGACGTGGACGTGCAGATCAGCTACGACGGAACGAACTGGTCCAGCGAGACCTCGACGGCCTGCGATACCTTGACCTCGGGCAACAGCGCGAGGTGCTACAAGGGTGCCAACGAGAGTGCGGCGTACGTCCAGGTCATCGCGACGTGCGGTGGTGGAGACGACACGACAGTCGACTGCGTCATCCAGGGGAACAAGAACTAGGTTTGTTTCGGCAGGGCGAGAATCGCGGGGTGCTTCATGTTGGAAAGGATCAGGGACGTAGCATTGACGCTGGCCGCTGTAACAGTCATGTCGGTATTCCTGATGGCCGTGACCGGCCAGGGCGACATCGTCTTAATGCATGGATTCAACGGCACCGGGCCGGTACCTGTGAGGGCCGATCTGTCCACCAGGGCGCTCGTGGCCATCGACTACGAGCATCACGAGGCACATGACAGCAATCTCTACATGGTATCCGACTACGCGACTGTCGATGACGGGAACACTCGGGAACTGCTGATCGAGACTCCCGACTCTACTGAGTGGGCGCACTTTACGTTCGAGGTAATCGGGACCTACGAGACGACGGTGCAGTTTTATGAGTCCACCACCAAGACCACGGGCACCAGCATAACTAAGATCAACCACGATAGGAACAGTTCCGACACGTCAGACGTGGTCGTGACTCACACGCCCGGCAGTTCTGGTGACGGCAACTTGATATTCCAGGCCAAGTTCGGAGGCGACACCGGGCCTGCTATGGCCGGCGGCATCCGTGGGAACATTCGGCCCGAACGGGAGTTGATGCTGAAGCAGAATACCAAGTACCTTTTGAGGATCACCTCGGGCACGGACTCGAACAACATCACGACCCTGATGGGTTGGTACGACCACGTGAACGAGGACTAGATGGGTGTCAAGCCTAGCAAGTTGACCAAGAAGCAGAAGAAGCGGCGCAAGAAGAAGTCGAAGCGCAAGGGCAAGGGCAAGCGCCGCTGACTTATCACAGGAGGAGAGGCATGAATGTGGGACACGATGCGATCCGTTTTCGTAACGGCGTCGCCGCGCTGGCGGTTGTTCTCCTGGCGCTGGGCGTCGGCGGAGCTTGTGAGTGCGGAGGATGCGGTGAGCCAGCTGAGGCTCAGAGGGCCGATAAGGTGGTCCGCAGTAAGACTGGGCGTCTAGTCCGGGTGGTCGGGGCGGAGTTCGACAAGGACGACGCGGTGACCTCCGGGACGGACCTCGGGAACGTGGTCGAGGTGCAGAAGGTGTCGCTCGACCGGGCGATCTGCAACGTGGTGATCGACGCAAGGCCGGTTCCGGGTTCCGAGTTGTACCCGGACGGCAACGAGTACGTGCGCAACTACCCGGACATTCCCGCGCTCGCGGACGCATTCAGGCGGTCCGGGTGCCGGCCGGTCATGATTAGCGGGAGTTGTCTGCCTGAGCCAGTGGGGTCTTGCCTGTGGAACACCCAGCTCAAGGGCACCGACTGCGCCGACGTGGCGGACGAGCCCCAGTTTGTGTGCAGCGGAGTTCAGGACTGCTGGAGTCAGTCGCCTGAAATGAAGGCCAGGTTGTTCCGCACGAAGGGTGAGTGCGATGACGGCAAGGGCGGCAAGCAGCCGTGCACGGTCAGGTGGGGGGACGACCGGGCGGTCAACGGCGAGCGGGTCTACATTCCGCATGGGTGGGCCGGCCGGGACAACGACCTGAATTTCAGGGGGGTCGGCGGGTCTGGAGAGTTTGAGAGTCGGTAGGAGGTCATCGTGAAGAAGGTCGCGCTGTCGCTGGTGCTGGTTCTGATTTGTGGGTCGGTGTTCGCCGAGGGGTTGAACGCCTCCTTCATCGGCAGCCGTTTTGACTGCCCCGACGATCCCTCTATCGTCGCTTGCTACAAGGGTGTTGTGGACGGAAGCAACAACCTGATCGACTTCACCGAGAACCTGCTGACCGACCGGACGGAGTTCGACGACTGGACGCAGAGCGGGACGTGCGCGGTCACAGCCGATCAGTGGCGTAACCCGGTAGACGGGTCGGTGGACGCGGACTATCTGGACAACACTGGCGGGGCGAACACCGATCACCGATATTTGTACAGCGCGAGCACGTCGTCGAACCAGCACACTGGCTCCGTCTGGGTTCGAGTAGATACCCCGCATAACATTACGGTCGTACTCAACGAGAACGGTGTGGGTGTCGTAGACACCAATACGTTTGCGGCCACTACGTATTGGCGGAGGATTTCGGTGAGCGGCAGTGGTACGGGCGTCGGCGCGATTGGTCTTTTGTTATATCCGGGAGAGAACGGGACTGCTACAGGCACCGCATACTTCTACGGTGCCCAGATTGTCGAGAACGACGAGTACCTCACCGGCATGGGCATCTTCATCAATCCGAGCGACCAGAGCATTACGAAGCCGAGGCACGATCTGGCAGCAGTAAATAGTCCGGTGTCAGTTCGGTCACATTATCAAGTGAATGGCAATAAAAGTGATGCTGTTCAAAATGATGGTACAAATTCGTGTCATAGTATTGCACATCATAATTCCTTCAATATATTTGACAATGACCACACAATCACAATGGCGTTAAAAGCAAATGCCGATGGTCAGGCAGACGGAATAATTTCTCATCAGGCATGGAATATATCGGGCATCCTTGTATATAGCGACACTCTCAGTAATTGGTACTCTGCTAGATATATGTATAATGGTGGCAGTTATGTAGTAAGTGGTTCTATTGACCCAAGTGATCTTGATTATCATTTTTTACAAATAGTCAGAGATACAAATTATGCTACTGTTTATACGGACGGTGATGCTGGAACCCCGGTAGATGTTACCGGTGCTGGCTTGGATGGGAACCAAACTTTTAATGTAGGTGCTGCCAATGGAGCGGGCGGCACATCATTTGATGGCGATTTTTCCTATCTAGTCATCCGCGAACGCGCTCTGTCCACCGACGAACTCGCGGCCGAGCGCGAGATGATTCTGGGCACCAAGACTAACTGGTCCGATGTCAACGCCTGGACGTTCGACCGCAGCACGACCGCGTACAAGACGTTCTCCAACCAGTACGAAAACACCTATCCCTCGCACTCGATGGATCTGGTCGCGGCGGATCATCCGCGAGTTGCGGGACAAGGTGGAGGATTGCTGGTTGAAGATGAGGACACGCAGCTTCATGGGCTGACAGAGGCGTTTGATAGTTGGTCACAAAGCGGAACGTGTGCGGTTACGGCTGATGATTACGTTGCTCCAAATGGGACTGCAACCGCTGATTTGCTTGACAACACGGGTGGGGGAAATCAAGATCACAGGACAGTCATGACTGATGATCTGGGGGACTTGACCGGGAGGACATTTACTGCGTCCGTGTGGATGAGGGCTGACACTCCGCATATATGCTCGTTCTATGTTTGGGAAAATGGCGTTGGACACGTAACAGGGATGCAGGACGTATATGTAACTACTGAGTGGCAAAGGTTTCATACGTCTGGTGCTTGTGCTGGTGGGGGCACTGGTGCGATGGCATTTTCAGTAGTTCCTGGTGATTGGAATACTGTGCAAGGAACTGCTCATTTCTGGGGAGCCAACCTTACCGAGACACCTTTCCCGGTTAGTTATATTCCAAATGCCGGTGTTGGAAATACTCAAGTCACTCGCACCGCCGACGACATCACGCTCGACCCGCATCCTGCCGGGACGAACGAGATCGTGCTGCCGCTCAGTTTCACCCCGACCGGGCCAGCATCCAAGTTGACCGTCTACGGGGAGTTCAAGTGCGAGTTCCACGACAATACCGAGATCAAAGTCAACCACATGTTGCTGTCGATTAGCGGCGACACCGGCGCGGGAGAGCGGCAAGCCGATAGCGGCCACAACTGCGTGGTCGTGTACGTGGATGCCGGGTCACAGTTAGAGGCCAGCTTGCAGGATTCGGGCGGCACGGATCACATGGCTACGACCGTCGCGGGGAACCCGGTGGCTTTCGACGAGTGGTTCAGCGTCCGCGTGTTTTTCGATCTTGCTGATTTCAGCAGGATGAACATGTGGGTCCAGCAGTGTCCCGGTGAGTGCTACGCTTCGGGAGAAGATGACTCCGGTATGACGTTTACCAATAACACAGGCACCGGGAACTTCTACACCGACGACACACTGGTACGACCCGGCCAATGGCAGAACGGCACTGTCAATGCATACTGCAAAATCAGGAATCTCAGAATTATACCAGCAGAGGTGACTCCATGACATTCTGGGATCGCAACAAGGGTTGGATTATTTTCTTCGCCATCATCTTGCTGGTCGGTCTGTTGGTGAGCGAGGCGCGGGGGCAATCCTGCGACGGTGACTATGGATGCGCTCAATTCTACCGTTCCGACGCCTGGCCGCGTGATGGCCTGATCGAGCATTTCGTTCTCGATCCCGGAGTGCAGGGCGACACGCTCAACGGCGACGGGGATTTCGAGTCGTGGACCGGCGCGGAGGGTGGATGCACCGACTGCCCTGCAAATTGGACATGCAATTGCACGAGTTGGGGTGGTGACATAGACCAAGAAACGATACATCTATATGCTCACGATTCGTCGTTGGAGATAGAACCTGACGGTCTTTTGACAGGTCTGGTCTACAAAACATACAGCTTTGCGGCCAACGACGCATACCAGCTTTCTTTTTGCTATCAGGGCGAAGCCGGGACCGAGGATTTCCTTGTTGCGGTGTCGAATGTTGCGTTGAACGATTCATACAATTGGGATACTGACACGTGGACCGCGCCTGTGACGTATATCTCTATTACGAATATAGGAACAGGCTGGACGTGTGGTCGCGGATACATAACCGTGGGTGCAGTGGACAAGGTCAATTATTTGATCGCATTCGCCGCGCAGAGTGCTGACGGAACCGCAATACGGATCGACAATGTTAGGTTGGAACGGTTGAACGCGGTGAGTGTGACGGGCGCGAGGGGCAACATCCTTTCCGTTCCGGTTACCAGCGACCAACAGTGGGGTCACTCCGAAGTCGCCCAGCCTCGCGTCGGCACCGGGCCAGCGGGTTGGTGGGGAATGTGGCTGGACGGAGTGGACGACTACCTGAGTTGCGATGATGGTGATTGTGAGATGGACCCGGTGAACTGGAATGGAGGAGGATACTTCTCATTTGGCTGTCGATTGATCACGAATACGGTGGCGGCAACAGTTAGTATGGTAACCTCTAAGTATGCTGGTGCTGGAACCCGAAGTTGGTTGATAAGGCGCAGCACCGCCGATTTAGAGTTTTTTGTCTCAGATGACGGAACCAACACCGACAGTAATTCAGTGACTGTATTTACGCAAGATGCGTTGCATAGTTTTGTGAGTACATTTGATCCGTCTGGTGGACCAGGAGCTTGTGAAAACAACATCTATTACAATGCGTATCAGATAGACACCGATGCAACCATGACGGAGTGTGGACCGTTTGACACTGCGGCTGCGCTGGAGGTTGGCAGTTACAACACGGGCAATAATACCTGGTCCGGTTCAATCTTTGAATGCTCGCTCTGGGAAAAAGAGTTATCCGCAATCGAGGCCAACAAGTACATATCTCCGTATTTTCCCGCAACCAACCACGGCGACGGCTTCTACGTTGACACCTGCGACCAGGCTGCGAGCCACGCCACCTGCTCCACTCAGGTCTGCCGTGACGGGACTCCGAACGCTTGCCAGGCCGAGGGAACCGGGGTGATGGCCCTGTTTGATCAATACACTGAGTTGATTCAGAACAATTCATTCGAGACTAACGCGGGAACCGATGACAATCCAACATTCACAAATTGGACCGTGTACGCGGGTGCGGGTACGACGGACTTGACTGCTTACAGGGCGGATACGATACACGGCAATCTGTCGGCACGAATGTCTGCCGATGGTGCGATGTCGTATTATTTCCTCGTCAGCGATTGTATCGCGGTGTCGGGTGGTGATCCATATTACGCTTACCTGAAGGCTCGGAGCCTGAAATGTTCTGGCGATTGTTACTTCTATGTGCTCAATCATGAATACACTGACGGGGCTTGTACTAATCATGTTCACACGCACAATGTAGCAACAGAGTGGCCTGATGTTACATGGGGGGAGCAGGGACAAGCGTTCACCGTTGACGCAGCGGCTAACAGCATGAAACTTGAGATATCCGTATACTGCATCGGAGGTGGTGAAGCTGAAGTGTTGGTTGATACCGTCAGCATTAAGGAGGCAAGTTATCGCACTCTTTGGGTTGAAAACCCTGCTGGAGCCGGTTTGACCACGTACAACAGTCGTTATTATATTCTCCACAACCCGCTGGCTGACTACTGCCAGAGTGAAGGCGACGATTGCTACGCTGATGGATTCTGCGCGAGCGCGTGGGTGTATACGGATTGGGCGGGGAATGATGGGAGCGTACATAATATTTTATATGTTCCAGCTACCGTTGGAAGTAATAATCTGTGGCAAATAAAGAAAACGGGCGGCAACGACTTATATTTTAATTATTACGACGGTGCAGGCGTCAACAGATCGGTACATTTGGCAGTAACCAATACCAATTGGACATCTGCTAAATGGAAGTATGTAGAGTGGTGTTCAAACAATTCTGACAATACGGTTGTTGCGCATCATTATAATGTGAACAATACAACTTGGTATGATTGGGGATCTTTAGCGGGCGCGGGAACTGGAATTCAAGATGGGCAAAGTTCAGAGTTGTATATTGGTCATGAAGGTGACGCCAACTACTGCGACTGCTACCAGTCCGAGATTCACATCAGTCCGTACTCAGCGATCTACCCAAACATAGGATTTAACGGTGGGATTCCACCGAGGAATCATGATCCGTACTAATTTTGTATTAAGAGAATAAACAGGAGGAGACGATGGGCGAGTGTTTGCACAATCTGGTGGACGATCTCAACTACTGCGAGAAGGTGGAGCGGTCCCTCGAACTGATTCGTAAGTTCAGAGACGAGCATGGCGACGGTTTGGTGGTCGCCAACAGTCTCGGCAAGGACAGCGTCGCGGTCTGGGCGTTGGCCAAGCAGGTCGACCCGGCGATCCGCGGGTTTGTGGTCACCACCAGGTACAAGCCCGAGGCGACTGTGCAGTTCATGCACGACGAGGTCGCCCGGTACCCGGAGATGCGGGTATTCTTCAATGACGAGGACATCCCTGATCGGTTGTACGAGACCGATCCGGACGAGTGCTGCAGGCGGCTCAAGGTAGAACCCGTCAGAGTGGCGATCGAGGAGATGAACGTCACCTGCTGGGTCACCGGACTGCGCTCGACCGAGGGCCGGACTCGCACTGACTATCAGGAGATCGAGCATCGGGACGAGGACCTCGTGAAGCTAAACCCGATCCTTTTGTGGACGGAGCGTGAGGTCTGGCAGTACCTCGCGCTGAACGGGATCAAGGTTAACCCGCTGTACGCTGAGGGGTACCGGTCGCTCGGCTGCGAGCCCTGTACGCGGCTGGGCTCCGAGGGCGAGAGTGAGCGGGCCGGCAGGTGGTCCAAGACCTCCAAGTGCGGAGGCGAGTGCGGCATTCACACTCGCCCGCTGAAGGGTAACTGACATGTCTTTGGTAGTCGCGACAGAGGCCGCGAAGGTTCGGAGGCGGGTCGGCAGTCCGGACACGACCGAACTCCCCGAGGCCGACCTCCAGGCGTTTTTCACCGTGGACGCGCTGGACTGGCTCAACCGCAGGCGACCGAACAAGACCATCACCTCGCTCACCACGGTCAACGGGCAGCAGGATTACGACGTCAAGCCGAGCGGGGCGTACCGGATTATCGACGTGTGGTGGCTGGAGGCGTCGTGGCTGACGTTCTCCCCGAGCATGAAGGTCGTCCCGGGCGCGCTGGACATCGACGACCAGCTCGTCGACTTCAGCACCATCGACAACCCGGCGCTGGTCGAGGCGTTCTACAAGAAGGTCAGCCACTACCGGGACTTCTTCAAGGGCAAGGGCGAGGAGACGGCGGACGGCAAGGTTCGCCTCATACCAAATCCGACCAACAGCGACGACACCGTGTACTTTTGCTACACGTCGGCGCGGTGGTCGGCGGTGACGTCGGTGTCCGACGAGTACGTCGAGGCCGTGCGGTTCCATGCGATGGGCTGCGCGGCGGAGTACCTTTCGACGAAGCGCGGAGTGATAACGGGTGGCAGAAACTGGTCCGGCGGCGCGGGCAGGAACGAGGCCGAACTTGCGAAGAAGTTCTTCACGCAGGCGGACGCGCTGGTGCCGGACATGCCGGTGATCTCCATCGGCTGAGGACGAGCATGTACAAGGCGAAGTCGGAGCGGGTCGAGCAGGGCGGACGTGTGCTTCTGATGGGCGTGCCTGCTGAGGCGGGGGGTGAAGCGCCTGCCAAGTGGGATCATTCCGGGGTGGTCGAGAAGTGGGCCGGGGTCAAGATCGACATCGTGGTCGCGGTCCACGACGACCCGGCGTACGCCAAGATGTGCCTGGAGGCGGTGCGGGACCGGACGCCGGAGGGTCTGGACTGGACCCTGACCGTCGTGGACAATGCGTCAGACGCGTTTACAGGCCGCCTGCTGGCCTCGATGGACTGGGTGCACAAGCGCATAAGGGTCAAGCGGCATGGAGGCTACCTGCCGGCCCTGTGGGCCGCTGCGAGGGAAACCAGCGGCGACTGGCTGGTGTTTCTGAGCCAGCGGACGGTGGTCGGCGACGGGTGGCTGGAGGGTCTACTCTGGGCGGCGCAGCAGGACGAGCGGGTCGGCATGGTCGCACCGTGGACCGACGCGAGACTCCCTCCGCCGTCCGGGTCGAACTACCTCGACGTGTCAGAGCGGCTGTCGCTTGCGAAGCCAGCGTATGCGCCTGACGCGCTCGCGCCCACGCGCGCGTGCGTGATGGTGCGGCGAAAGGCGTTCGACGAGTGCGGCGGGTTGGACGTGCCGTACTATGCGCCGGGGTACGGCGAGTTCGCCGACCTGTGGATGCGCCTGATCAACCGCAAGTGGCGGGTGGTCAGGGCGACCAGATCGCTGGTTCTGGACCGGACGGCCGACGGCATGCGCGGCCAGGACGAGCACCGGAGGTTCCTGGTGCGGTGGGGCGACAACGCGGTCAAGGCCATGCGGTCGAGGGCGGGAAAGGACAAGGTCGAGGAGGCGGCGTCCGTCATTCTGTCAACTGGCACCGACCGGCCCGAGGTGGCGTTCCTGTTCAAGGACTTGGAACTGTGCGGCGCGGTACTCGCGGCCACCCACGTCTGCAACGGGCTGGTCGAGCGCGGGTGGAACGCGTACATCGCGTACTCGCGAGTAACTCCGGGCCACACGCTGAGGCACGTGCCGGCGAGGTTCACTCCGGTCAGGCTTCCGGACGGCGACGGCATGATCAGGGGGCTGACCAACAAGATGGGTCGCGGGTGGGTTGTCGCGTCGACGTGGCTGGCGGTGGACGACTGCGCGCGGATCGCCGACTCCAGAAAGGATGTCAGCGCACTCTATTACGTCCAGGACGACGAGCGTAAGTTCAGGCGACCGAGCGGCAAGCTGCACGTTGCGCCGTCCGTGGTTGAGGCGGCGTGGTCAAGGCTGCCGAACCTGGTGGCGAACTCCGAGTGGGTTCGCGACATGCTGCGGGCCGCCGGGCACGATCCGCACCGGATCGGGATCGGGGTCGACCCGCTGGAGTTCAGGCCGCTGCCGAGGCCAGTCGACCGGGTGCGTGTCATGGCGCACTGCCGGCCGAGCACCCCGCGGCGCGGTTGGCCATTTATCGTCAAGGCGCTCAACCGGGTGGCGAGGAGCCGGGAGTTCGAGTTCGTCGCGTTCGATCAGGACTACGACCCGGACGAGCTGGCGCTCCCCTGGCATGGGAACATTGGTCGGGTCTCTCCGAGCGAGCTTGCGAGGCACATCGGAATGTCGCACATCTTCTTCGAGGGTAGCGAGGTGCAGGGGTGGGGGATGCAGGCGCTGGAGGCGATGTCGTGCGGGTGCGCGCTGGTCTGCACCGACAGCAAGGGCGTGCGCGACTTCGCGACCGACGGGCACGACTGCTTCATGGTCGAGCACGGTGACGTGGACGGCGCGGCTGCCGCGATCTGTCAGTTGGTGGACGAGGCCGACACGCGCAAGGTGCTTGGCGGCAACGCGCGCAAGTCGGCCGAGGCGTTCGACTGGTCCGGTGTAGTCGACGCGTGGGACCGATACCTGAGAGAGGGGTTGTGATGGCGACGAGGGCCAAGAAGGTTGACGTGGTGTTCCCGCCGGGAGCGGCGGAGTATGCGTTCTTTCAGACCGGGACGAGGGGCGCCGAGGCGCTGGCCGAGAAGTACGGCAGGTGCGAGGACGCACACCGAGCCGTGAAGTACGCGAGGGAACTTTTGCCGGCGTCCGTGCTTGAGATTGGTTCTGGTATCGGGCGCGCGAGCGTGTATCTGCACAAGGTACTGGGGATGGGCGGCGTTTCGTTTGACCTGCTGGACGGGAACGTGGGGAGGAAGCGGGCGATCAAGGAGGCCAAGCGGTGCGCCGGGACGTACGGGCAGCTCGGCGAGGGGTACTACAACTCGCTGAAGGTTGCGAGGCGGTACTGCGAGGCAAACGGACTGCTGGTCGGCACATACGATGCGGCCGAGTACGGACCGGGGAAGAAGCAGATCCCGGAGTCGTACCATCTGGTGCTCAGTTTCAAGGCGGTCGGGTTCCACTGGCCGGTCCGCGAGTATCTGGAGTGGTTGCACGACATACTCCTGCCTGGTGCGCTTGTCATCTTCGAGGTGCGGTCGCATGCGACCGGCATGTGGGAGTTCACTGAGGATCAGATCATGACGGCAGACGGGCTCGTACAGGCGAGCAAGTACGGGTTCGTGAAGGTTCCGAGCAAGCGGGAGAAGTTTCCGCTGTTGGTGTTGAGCAGAACATGAACCGGATCCAGTTTATAAACCCTCCGCACCCCTATCTTCGGCAGCCGAAGGCGCAGGCGCCGCTCGGCATGCTGTACGTGGCCGCGGCGGCGAGGGAGCGGGGCGTCGAGGTCGCGCTGACCGACCTGAGCGACCGGCACTGGAACGACCTCGGGGCATTTGACGACATTCCGGAGGCGTCGCTGTACGGCATCACCGGGACGATCCTCGACCGGACTCCGTGTCACAAGGTCGCCGCGTTCTTGAAGGCGCGCGACAAGCGGTGCCGGGTGGTCATTGGCGGACCGATCACGCTCAGCCCGAAGCACATCGACTCGCGGCTGTTCGATGCGTATGTGGCCGGCGAGGGCGAGCACGTGATCATGGACGTTTTGCGCGACTACCCGATGCTCAAGAAGAAGTACGTCGGCAGGCGCATTGAGGACCTCGACTCGTTACCCCACCCTGCACGCGACCTGCTTGGTGATGATCTTGGTGGCGACGTGTTCGCTAACAGGGAGCGGTACTTCGAGGGCGGGTCGACCGTGTTCGTGACCAGCCGGGGGTGCCCGTTTCAGTGCACGTTCTGCGCGTCTCCGAAGTTGTGGAATCGGCACTTGGTCTACCGGGACGCCGACGCGGTGGCGGACGAGGTCGACGAGGTGGTGGCGCGGTACGGGGTCAGGCAGTTCAGGTTCAGCGACGACAACGTCACCGCCAACCGCGACCACCTCACGCGGATCTGCGACAGGTTGGGCGGGAAGGAGATTGCTTGGCGGGCGTCCATTCGGGTGCGGCCGAACGACGTCGAGATGTTCGAGATGATGAGGCGCGGCGGGTGCACCGAGGTCTGCTTCGGGATCGAGAGCGGGGATGACGAGGTCCTGCACGTGCTGAAGAAGGGTGCTAGTGTGAAGGACAATCGGACGGCGGTCTTCAACGCCAAGAAGGCGGGCCTGGCCGTGCGACTGCTCATGATGATGGGCGCCCCGGGTGAGACTGTCAGGACGGTCGACCGCAACATTGAGTTCCTTGAGTCCATCCGGAATCACTACGACACTATGGCGCTGACAAACTTCACGCCGCTGCCGGGTTGCCAGATTGCTGACGAGCCGGCGAAGTGCGGGGCGGAGATCCTCAGCGACGACGTCGACAAGTTCAATCTTTGCTTTTACGGGCCGAGCGGGGAGAAGAACGACTTCCCCAACCTGGTGCGGCCGGTCGGCCTGACGCTGGAGCAGCTCACGGAGAACAAGAGGCGCATGGTCGAGTACTTCACGTCGACCGGAAAGGCGAACCAGGGATGAGGGTCATACCGCCTTCAAATGTGCTGCCGAAAGACTGCGTCATTGGCGACGGTGTCGAGATTGCGCGGGATGCCAGGATCAACGTGACCGAGCGGCTGGTCATCGGCGACCGGACGGTCATCAACTCTGGCGCGATAATTGAGGGTCGGCGGATAGAGCTTGGGCGCGAGTGCTGGCTCGCTGAGAACGCGCACATTGGTGGCGGGTCGTGTTTCGACGACTGGTCGGTGTTCAAGTGTGGCGACTGGCTCCACATGGGCCGGTATAGCCACGTCAACACTGCCCGGTCGGTTGTGATGGGCGATGAGGTTGGCCTTGGACGCGGGACCTGCGTGTACACTCACGGGGTGTACTTGTCGGCGTGGGAGGGGTTTCCGGCCAATTTCGACTCGGTGGTGTTCGGCAGTCGGGTTTGGATTCCGCAGGCGGTCGTTCTACCCGGCGTCAGGCTTGGTGACGACATCGTGGTTGCTGCCGGTTCGGTAGTGACGAAGGACTTTCCATCCGGGTGCATGATCAGGGGAGTTCCGGCGGTCAGATTGCGGGACAACTTGTTTCCCGACATGTCGGGGAATAGTCAGTCAAGGAAGCGCGACATCATATTCGCGATCGAGACCGACATCGGGATCGATCTGAAGTACGACCCCAGCACCGAGGTGGTTGTGGTGGGCGATACCGTGTTCAAACTCAAGAAGCCCCGAATTATTGAGGGGCCTGCGACCAATGCCACGGAGCGGGTGAAGAACCAGTTGCGTCGCTACGGCATCAGGTTCAGGTTCACAGTTAGGGACGGGGAGTACGTCAAGTGGTAGACTTCGGGTTAATAGACAAGCCAGAAGATGTTCGTGACGTCCTCAACGAGGCGTTCGGCGAGGGCAAGTTCGACTTGGACTTCGTGGAGTGGCTCAATTCGAGTCCGTTCGGGCCGAACAGGTGGTACGGCGCGTTTGACGGAGGCCGGCCGGTCGCCACGTACGCGCTGTTGCCGATGATTGTGGAGGTTGACGGGTCGCAGCACTTTGCGGGCTTGTGCAACAACGTCAGCACGGCTCCGAAATATCGAGGGCGTGGCATATTCACATCACTCGGCAGATATGCGCTCGCGCACATGAAGGCGGACATCTACCTCGGGGTGCCGAATGAACAGGCGGTTCCTGGCCACCGTAAGGTGGGGTGGGAACGGCTCGGCAAGCTGGAGTTGCTGTCGGGCGAGGCGCGTGGCCAGTGGGGGGAGATTAAGCAGAACCCGGTCGAGCACTTCAAGTATTACCCGTTCAACCGCCGGCTCCCGCCGGAGGGTCCGCCGCGGCTGATGGTGTCGCGAGGCGAGGCGTTCATGCGGTGGCGCTATTCCAAGCCGGAGCAGACGTACGTGCAGTCGATATTCCCTGACTTCCGTCACGTGGTCTGGAAGGAGTTTGACGGTCGGAAGCAAATCATGGAGACGAACGATTGGGAGTGCATTCTTGGGCTGGGTGGTGAGGTTGATGTGTGGCAGTTCGATGGCTCAAGGGTGTCGGGTCATCTAAAGGGCCTCGGCTTCGAGTCGCGGTTCGATCGCGACTTCATCGCCTGGTCGAAGGTGGTGAAGATTCCGCGTGAGGTTGATCGGTACCGGTTTGAGTTGTGTGAAAACGACGTGTTTTAAGATCGGTCGTTCTGAGTTTAAGATCGGTCGCAAATCGGTCGTTTTCAATTCGCGAATGGAGAATGCAACATGAGGCGGGTTCTTGCAGTTGGTGCTCATCCCGATGACGTCGAAATAGGCTGTGGCGGGACGCTGCTCAGACACCTCGGAAATGGCGACGAGGTGCACGCTCTGGTTCTGACGTGCGGCGAAGGCGGTAACTCTCCCGCGCGCGTGCGCAGGCGCGAGGCCGAGGTGGCGGCCGAGGTTGCCGGGTACACGTCGGTCAGGTTCGGTGACCTGCACGCATTGGAGATGTGCTACGTGCGGCAGGCGTACGCCGAGGTGATCGAGCGCGCGATTGCGGACATAGTGCCGGACATCGTCTACTGTCACAACCACGAGGACCTGCATCAGAATCACGTCACCGCGGCGGGCGTGTCACTTATCGCGTCCAAGCGGGTGCGCGAGGTATATAGCTTCAGGTTGCCTTCTACTACCACGAACTTCCGACCTCGCCTGTACGTCGACGTGACTGAGCAGATGACCGACAAGCTGAAGGTGGTGGGCGCGTTCGAGAGCCAGGCCGGGAAGGACTACATGCAGGAGTGGTGGATCAAGGGCGTCGGCGTCGCGCACGCCATCGAGGCTCGGTTGCCAGAGGGCAGGTACGCCGAGGCGTTCATCGTGGAGAGGATCGTGCGGTGAGGGTGCTCGTTTTACATCCCCGCCATTGGGCTGACAAGCGGTTGTGGCCGAAGGGCGTTGAAGTCAGGCACGTCGCGATAGGTGGCGAGATCCCGAGGCGGTCCAGCGGAGCGCCGACGCTCGATGGGGTCGGCGACGTGGCGACCGAGGAGGGCAAGCGCGCCCTGCTCGACGTCGCGCGCGAGTGGGTGCCGGATGTGTTTATGTTCGGGATCCACATCAGGTTCGACCGCGACACCGTGAAGGCGTTCAAGCGGCTGTGCCCGAAGGCGAAGGTTGTCATGTGGTACACCGATCAGCGGCCCAGCATCTCGAAGTTCATCAAGGAGCACCTCGGGCTGCTCGACGCGCTGCTGGTGACGAACTGGGACGCGGTCGACCACAAGATGTATGTGAGGGACATCCCGCAGGTCATCACGTTTTACGACGGAGTCGATCCCGACGAGTATTGGCCCAAACCGGCGAGACCGGCTTACGACTGCTTTTTCGGCGGCAACAACTTCTGGGTCGTCAGCAAGGAGATGAAGGCGGCGAGGAACAACTCTGCGCCGTGGATCGACAAGTTCGTGGGCGCCAAATTTCGGGACGAGTTCCTGCGGGCGGTTGCCAAGCAGTTCAGGCTGAAGGTGCGTGGAGAGTGGGGCTGGACTGGGTTTCCGGTGGAGGTTGACCGGCCAGCGTTCGACCCGCATTACGTCGACGCCATGCGCGAGGCGCGGATCGTTTTGAACACGGTCAACGTGCCTCGGTACGGGCTGCTGACGCGAAGGTTCTTCAGGTCGATCGCGTCTGGTCGGCTATTCATGACGGAGTACACGCCGGGCTTGGAGGACGCGTTCAAGAACCACCAGCACATGGTCTGGTTTAATGAGGTCGAGGAGGGGTTGGATCTGATTCGGTACTACTTGGACCACGACGACGAGCGTGAGCGAATTGCCGTGGAGGGTCGGCGCCTGATACTTGCCAAGCACACGTGGAAGCACCGCTTGGCCGAGTTCGCGCGGATCATGGGGAACGTGATCTGATGCTGGAAGACTTCAAGAAGCGGGTGGCCGAGGGTCGCACGACCGTGTGCGTGCTCGGTCTCGGGTATGTTGGGCTGCCGTTGGCGGCGGCGTTCGCGGAGGCCGGGCTGTTGGTTGTCGGGTACGACGTTGACAGGACAAAGGTCATAAACGTGCTGGCCGGAAAGTCTGGTCTGCGGCATTTCGAGGGCGATGAGTACATGCCGTACATTGTGTCCGGGTCGCTGCGGGTGACGGACAACCTCGCAGAGATCGAGGGCTGCGACGCGTACGTGATCTGCGTCCCAACTCCGCTGGACGACGCGCGTTCCCCAGACCTACGGTGCGTGATGTCCGCGGTCGACACGGTAGGCGTCAGCATGCGCCGGGGGTGCCTGGTTGCGCTGGAAAGCACGACCTATCCGGGGACAACCTCGGAGGTCGTGCGCGAGCGACTGGAGCGGAGGTCGTGCCTAGTTGCCGGCGACGACTTCTTCCTAGTCTACACTCCCGAGCGGCAGGACCCCGGCAATCCGGTCTACAAGACCCGCAACATTCCGAAGGTAGTCGGGGGCGTCACGCCGCAGTGCCTCGACGCGGGGATGACGCTGTACGGGCGGGTGATGGAGGAGTGTGTGCCGGTCAGCACGACGGACGCGGCTGAGATGGTCAAGATATTCGAGAACGTGTACCGGGCCGTCAACATCGCGCTGGTGAACGAGATGAAGGTGCTTTGCCATCGGCTCGGCATCGACGTGTGGGAGGTGGTGCGCGCGGCCGGCAGCAAACCGTTCGGCTTTCAGCCGTTCTATCCGGGGCCGGGACTTGGAGGACACTGCATCCCGATCGACCCGTTTTACTTGTCGTGGAGGGCGAGACAGATTGGGATGAGCACGCGGTTCATCGAGTTGGCCGGGGAGATCAACGCGTCGATGCCCGAGTACGTCGTGAGGCGCGCGCAGGACGCGCTGGACGCGCACGGCCTGTGCATGACCGGGGCCGGCGTCCTGGTGCTGGGCGTGGCGTACAAGCCTGACGTCAGCGACGTCCGCGAGTCTCCTGCGGTGAAGGTGATCAAGATGCTGGAGGAGAAGGGCGCGGACATTTGGTACCACGACCCGCACGTCCCCGAGCTGGGGGACATGCATTCCATTCAGTTGACGCCGAGCGTGGTGGCGTCGGCAGACTGCGTTCTTCTGGTGACTGACCACGAGCAAATTGACTACGGCATGGTGGCTGAGCACGCGGCGCTGATCGTCGACGCGCGCGGGCGGTTCTTCTCGGAGCGCGTGTCCGGAGAGGTGGTGCAGGCGTGAAAAAGACCGATCCGGTCGCCAAGATACAGGAGAAGTTCAAGGGTCCTGAGTTCCACGGAGTGCTCGACGACCTTGTGGCGTTCACTGGCCTGACTCAGGAGAAGGTGTGCCAGCGTGTCCTGGAGAGCCGGAAGCGCATAAAGGAAGAGTTCAGGTGGGTGCGGCCGAAGGGGCCGGTCGAGTACGACCTGTTCTACCGGTGCTGTCGCGAGTACCTGTTCACGAACGCGTACCGGCGGGTCTGGCCGATGCTCGACGGATGGAACGATCCGGATAAGGGTCCGGTGCTCGACTTTGCCGGAGGCATGGGCAACGACACGGTCTGGCTTGCGGAGGGCGGCTTCGACGTCGACTACCACGAGATCGGAATCGTCCAGCGCGAGTTCGTGCGGTTCAGAATTGCCAGGCGCGGACTGACAAACGTGGAGGTCATCGACCCGTACGTCGGCGGGAAGTACGAGCCGCTGAAGTGCGTCGCCAAGCGTGGCTACATGTACGGGGCGGTGTTGTTGCGCGACGTGCTGGAGCACGCCCCGAACTACGCGGACATTGTCAGAACAGTTTGCGCGCGCGTGCGCCAGGACGGGGTGGTCATGGAGCACACTCTGTGGGCGAGCATGAAGGAGAAAAAGAACCCGCTGCATCTCGACGTAAAGGTTCCGCTCAAGGCGCTGTTCTCCGAGATGGGCTTCGAGTCTGCTGGCAGGGGCATGTGGAGGAAGAAGTGAGTAGGCCGAGGGTGATCATCCTGCATCCGAAGGACTGGGCAAAGAAGAAGTACCCGACTGGGTACGATTACGTTCATGTCAGCATCGGTGGAAAGATCCCGCGCAAGCGCAACAAGGTCCCGACATACGACGGGTACGCCGACATGGTCACGGACGAGGGCAAGCAGAACCTGTTTGACGCGTTCAAAAAGATCAAACCCGACATCTTCTTGTTCTGGCTGCACGGGGGGTTCGGGCAGCAGATACTCGCGAAGCTCAAGGAGATTAGCCCGGGGACGAGGGTCTGCTTCTGGTTTGGAAATCACCGGCCGAACGTGGCCGGCAACGTCACACAGGTCCGCAGGTGGGTTGACATGCTGTTCCTCAACTCGACCGACGAGCGGCAGTTCAAGATGTATCGGCGAATCGGTTTGCGCGTAGGCACGCTGTGGGACGGGTTCGATCCGCAGAGCGTGAAGTTGGCTGAGAAGAAGCCGAAGTACGACTGCGTGTTCGGTGGGAACACGTACCTGCCGTTGGTGCAGAGTCACCGCAAGGGACACAAGCTGGATTTTCCTGGCGGCAAGATCCGGTACGACTTCATCAGTAAGGTCGCCAAGCACTTCAAGATGCTGGTCCGAAGCGGGTACAAGACCTGGCCGAAGCACGTGCAGGTTCTCCCTGAGATATTCCACCCGCACTACACCGACTTCCTGCGAGACGGAAAGATCACGCTGGACGTCAATCACTTTCCGACGCTCAGGCAGGCGTACACTCGAAGGATGATTCGCAGTTTGTTTGCTCGGCGGTGCCACGTCAGGCTGTACACGCCGGGCATCGAGGAGCACTTCGAGAATCACAAGCACCTCGTGTGGTTCAAGAACATCGAGGAGGGAATTGACCTGGTGCGGTACTACGTCGAGCACGACAATGAGCGCGAGGAGATCGCCGAGGCCGGGTACAAGTTGGCGTGCGAGAAGTGGACGTTCAGGGAGCGCGCGGCGGACTTCGAGCGGCAGACCCGGCCGATGATCGACGGTGCCGGGAAGAAGGCCAAGAAGGCGGCGCGGCTCGCGGCGGCGAAGAAGGCGAAGAAAAAGAAGGGTAAGAAATGAAGCCGGTTGTTTTGTATACTCGTCCAGCCGCCTGGAGGCGGTTCGAGAGCGACAAGTTGAACTTAATATACGTGCCACTGGCGGGGAGTCGTCCGGTTCGCAAGTCCGGAAAGCCGGCTGGGGATGGGCCGCTGGCGCTCGCGAACAAGGACGGGATCGAGCGGCTCGTGAACGCGATGCGCAAGCACCAGCCGCAGGTTCTTCTGAGGGCGGTAAACACTGGGATGTCCAGAACGGCGCACGAGCGGGTCAGGGAGGCGAGCCCGAAGACTGTCATCATGCTGATGGACGGGAACGAGCCGACTGGCTTGAGCAAGTACGCCGAGCGGTACGGGATCGAGCGCGGGCTCATCGACATGTACCTGTTGAACTCGCGGGACGAGCGCGTGTTGGGAAAGTACCGGGACGCGGGCCTGAAGGTCGCCACGCTGTACGACGGGTTTGATCCGGCCGAACACAAGCCGAACCCGAAGCAGCCGCGCGCGGATTGTTTTTTCGGAGGCAGCAATCGGCGGCGCAAGGTTCCGAGGAATGATCCGCTGACTGGGTTTACGCGCGAGGTGTGGGAGTGGGACTTCCCGAACGGACAGTTCAGGTTCGACTTCATCAGCCACGCGCGCATGCGCTACCGGTTGAACCTGCACGGAGCGTCAAAGGAGTGGCCGTACCAGGTCAAGCCGATCCTGCACTACCCGGCGTACTTCAAGGCGTTCCAGCGGGCGAAGATTGCACTCGGGTGCAACCACTATGATCTGGAGCGGTACTACACCAGGCGCGTTATGCACGCGGGTGCGAGCGGGCGCGCGTTCGTGACCCGCTACATTCCGGGTATGGAGAAGGACTTCGGGGAGAACGGCAAGCACGTCGCGTGGTTCAAGACGGTCGACGGTGGGTTGGCCACGATCGAGCGACTGCTAAAGGACGAGAAGGGTCGCGTCGCGATGGGAAGGCGGTGCCGTCGGCTGTTCATCCGGGACCATTCTTGGGAGGCTCGGTTGCGGGAGTTCGAGAAGATCGTAAAGGATTTTGTTTAATGCTTAATACAATTTACTCAGCCAGTAAAAAGCGCATTTTAACTAAATAGGAGGAAGACATGCGCGTGTTCATAGCAGGAGTTGACGGGTATCTCGGGTGGACGTTGGCGTTGTACTTGGCGAACAGGGGTCACGACGTTGGCGGCATGGATTGGGGTTACAGGCGCCAGTGGGTGCAGGAGATGGGCTCGCATTCGGCGATTCCGATCGCCAGTATGGATAAAAGAGTCAAGGCGTTTGAAATCAAGTTTCACAAGCCGATGAAGTTCTACAAGGCCGACCTGACGAACTACGTCGCACTGACTGAGTCGCTACGCGACTTCAAACCCGACGCGATCGTGCACCTGGGGGAGATGCCGTCGGCTCCGTACTCCATGATCGACGTCCACCATGCCACTTGGACGCACAACAACAACTTGAACGGCACGCTGAACGTACTGTTCGCGATGCGCGACTACTTCCCGGACTGTCACTTGTTGAAGCTAGGCACGATGGGCGAGTTCGGCACCCCGAACGTAGTGATTCCGGAGGGCGACTTCGAGATCGAGTACAGGGGCAGGAAGGACACCCTGCCGTTCCCGCGGCAGCCTGGCAGCTTCTATCACTGCACGAAGGTGCACGACAGCGTCAACGTGCGCAGTGCGTGCAAGTGGTGGGGCCTGCGGTCGACCGATGTCATGCAAGGCGTGGTCTACGGAACCAGGATCGAAGAGATGTTCTGGGACGCGAGCATCGAGGACCTTGAGGTGGACGCGGCCGGCGTCGTGGCTGACCTACGAACTCGCTTCGACTTTGACGCGACGTTCGGGACGGCGATCAACCGGTTCTGCGCGCAGGTCATCGCGGGCGTGCCGATCACGCCGTACGGCAAGGGCAGGCAGAAGCGGGGCTTCCTGCCGCTGCAGGATTCGATGCAGTGCATGACGCTGGCACTTGAGAACCCGCCCAAAAAGGGCGAGTACCGCGTGTTCAATCAGTTCGAGGAGGTCTACGACGTCACCGAGCTGGCAGTGAAGGTGCAGCACGCGGCCGACCTGCGTGGCATCGACTCGCGCGTGCGGAACATGTGCAACCCGCGCATGGAGGCGGAGAAGCACTTCTACAACCCCGACCACAAGAGGCTGCTCGAACTCGGATACAAGCCGACGAACGACATGCACGGCGAGCTGGTCGGGATGCTAGACGACCTCCACATGTACGCCGACCGGATCCGGGCCAAGGCCGACACGCTCACTCCCGACGTGCGGTGGAGCGGCGAGCGCAAGCCGATGGGGTTCGAGAAGATGTCGAAGGAGCAGATCGCGGCGATTAAGAAGGCGCGAGCGAACGCGTCGGCCAGGAAGTCGGCCAAGTGAGGGTAATCGTCACACGACCGTCGTGCTGGGGGTCGAAGTTCAAGAGCAACACGCTCGACATCCGGTACGTGCCCATAGGGTTTCCGGACCGCAGGCTCCGCAAGGGGGAGCCTGCTGCCGACAACATGGGCGAGGTCATGACCGGCGAGGGCGAGAAGCTGCTGATCAAGGCGTTTGCTGAGCACAAGCCGCGGGTGTTCCTGTTCTGGCCGCACTTCGGGAACTTCACTCCGAAGCTGCTCAAGCGGCTGAAAAAGTCAAACCCGAAGACCGTGTTCGTTCACGGGAACGGCAACCACGTGCTCGGTCCGCACAGTGTCTGCTGGTACATTCACAAGTACCGCCGGTTCATCGACGCGGTGCTGACCAGCACCACCGACGGGCCGCGCAAGGCGCTGATCGCGAAGTGGTGCAAGTGGGTCGGCACGCTGTATACGTTCGGATTCGACCCGGACCTATTCACGGCGCCAGAGAAGGATCCGGATTACGACGTGTTCTTCGGCGGGGGTGATAGTGTTCGCCCGAGGCGCGTCAACGGTAGGTTCAAGTACAGCCGGTTCCGCCATGACCTGGTGATGGAGATTGCGAAGCACCGCAAGATCCTGATCCGCGGGGGCGGGACGTGGAAGCACCACGGCGTGCCATTCAAGCCCGGAGTGATGGACAGTCTGCCGTACTTTCGCGAGATACAGCGGGCGAAGATCGTGCTTGGTACCTACCACGACAACTTGGAGCGCCGGTATTCAAAGCGGACTGTCTACGGTGGGGCGAGCGGCCGGCTGTTTATGACGCGGTATATTCCTAAGATGGAGGAGGACTTCAAGAACCACGAAAACATCGTGTGGTTCAGGAGCGTCGACGAGGGCCTGGAGTTGATCGACCACTACATGAGCCACGACGACGAGCGCGAGAAGGTGGCGGCGCGGACGAGGGCGCACTTCGTGGCGAACCACGACTGGGCCGCCAGGCTGCGGGACTTTGAGCGGGTGGTGCCGGTCATGATGCGTGCACTGGCGTCCGGGGCCGGGAAGGGCAAGGGAGCGGGGTGTAAAAGATGAGCAAGCCAACCGTGATATACACTCGGCCGGCGTACTGGCAGCGGCTCGACAGTGACAAGCTGAATCTGGTGCACGCGCCGCTGTCGCCAGGCGAGGAGACGCTGATCAAGGGTCGCAAGCCGTGCTACGAGAATGTCGGCGGGGTGATGACCCAGGCCGGCGCCGACAATCTGCTGCGGCTGTTCAGGAAGCACAAGCCGGACGTGTTTCTGTTCTGGTGCACCTACATGGACGACGGATCCGAGAAGCGGCTTAATCGGATCACGCAGACGCTTGTCGAGTGCAGGAAGGCGAGCCCGAAGACGGTGTTCTTGTACGGCAACGGGAACCAGCAGGGGTTTCCAGACCACAACATCAAGTCGTACATGGCGGCCGGGATCGACGGGGTGCTGTCGAACACGCGTGACGCACGCGAGGCGAGGATGTACCGGCAGCACGGTGTAAAATTTTTTGACACGCTCCACACGTTCGGGTTCAATCCAGACGAGCACGGAAGGAATGCGTTCCCGAAGACCGAGGCGAAGTGGGACTGCCTGTTCGGGGGGAGTCAGACCGCGGACCTGAAGACCGGCAAGGCAGTCAGGTTCTACCCGCGCAACCCGATGCTCGGGGGCAAGTACGCGAACTCGAAGGCGCGGCTTGACTTTATTCGCACAGTTGACGAGCGGTTCAAGCTGGTGGTTTACGGCAAGGGCAAGTGGCCGGTGAAGAACCATCGCCCGTACGCGCACGGGCGCGCGTACCCGAAGGCGTTGCGGACCGCCAAGATCCTGCTCAACATGTACCACTGGGATCTGCACCGGTACTACACGAAGCGGACCGTGTTCTCCGGGGCGTCTGGCCGACTGCTGATCTGCAAGTATATTCCGGGCATGGAGCGGGACTTCACGAACGGCAGGAACATAGTCTGGTTCAAGACTCCGAGCGAGGGCTTGAAGAAGATCGAGTACTATCTGAAGCATGAGTGGGAGCGCGAGTGGGTGGCCAACATGCAACGGTCGCACTTCGTGAAAAATCATTCGTGGGAGGCTCGCCTGCGGGAGTTCGAGAAGATCGTGGGGAGGGTGTTGTGAAGCCGAAACTGCTGGTTCTGCACGGCGAGAGGCACTTCAACCGGCTCACACATGCTGAGTCCCCGGCGGTGCGCGAGCGGTTCGACGTGTTCAAGTCGCAGCGGGTCACCGGCAGGCCCGACGTCGTCTACTGTCAGTCGTACGCGCAGTCGCGGGGGCCGCTCATGAAGTGGGGCGGTCCGAGCATGGTCATCGTCGGGGGCAACCCTTGGCACGAGTTCCCCCTGATGGGGTTCCCGAAGCGGGTCAAGACGTTCAAGGCGATCTTCGAGCACGCGACCACTGTGGCGACGCTGAGCAGGTTCCTTGCAAAGCAGATTCGACCTAAATTGAAGACCGACAACGTGAGACCGCTCCCCGCGGGTCTGTGGGGAGTAGACCACGTTGACAATGGGGTGAGGCCGGCGAGGTTTCCGCCGAAGAAAAACTGGAGGATCGAGAGCGACCGGCCGGTGGCGATTACCAGCATCAAGTTGGACAACACGCCGCTCAAGCGCACCAAGTGGCAGGGCATCCCCAAGTTCCTGCGGGCGGTCAAGGACGTCGCCAAGAAGCACAACGTCAAATTTGTCGACTCGGCGAGAGGCGACCTGGCGTTCTCGGAGCTGCCGAAGTGGCGCCGGTACGGGTTCGAGTACGTGAGACACCACCACCTCGACGACAGCTTCGACGCGTGGCCGGGCATGCTGAAGTCGTCGGACGTGTTCTTCTACCCGAGCGAGTACGACGGGTGGGGCCGGGTGGTCGCCGACGCGATGTGCGCGGCGGTTCCTTGCATGGTGTTCAACCGGACGGCACCGCCGGAGATCGGCAAGTCGCTCCTGCTGTGCGACCCTCGGGATCCGGAGGGCATCGCCGAGCGGTTTGAGCACCTGCTGGTCGACGAGGACTTCCGCAGGTCGGTCGCGGCCAGGCACTATTTGGAGGCGATGACGCTCACCGAGGAGCACCGCGGGGACATCGCCGACATGCTGATGGACACGCTGGAGAGGGGCTCGCGATGAAGCCGAAACTGCTTGTTCTGCAGGGCGAGAGGAACTTCAAGATCCCGACCTACGTCGAGTCGAACTCGGTGCGCGAGTATTTCGACGTGGTCAAGTCGAGCAAGTACGGGGGCGACCCCGACCTCGTCTACTGTCAGGCGTACGGCGGCCTCCACAAGGAGCTGATGAAGTGCCGGGCACCGCTGGTTCTGCACACCGGGGGGAGTCCGTGGCTGGAGCTGACCGGAGAGCGGCTCGCGCAGGTCACCGAGGTGGCGAGGAAAGCCGCGCGGGTGGTCTGCAACAGCCGGTTTCTTGAGGGTGTGTTCAGGGAGAACCTCGGCACCGACAACATCACGCGGCTGCCCGACGGGCTGTGGGGCCTCGATCACACGCCGATCGGACCGATGCCGCACAGGTTCAAGCCGAAGGAAGACTACTCGACGCAGAACGGCGAGTTCGTGTGCGTGATGTCGATCATCCTCAAGGACAACCAAGTGAAGCGCAACAAGTGGCAGGGCGTGCCGCTGTTCTTGGAGGCGGTGGAGAAGGTTGCGAGGCGCAACCACGTGAGGTTCATTTGCGCCGGCAGGGGCTCGCAGAAATTCCCGCATTTGACCGAGTGGCGCACTAGGCACAACTTTCACTTCGTGCCGTCACATCATCTCGACGACGGGGAGGACTACTGGCCGGAGCTGCTGAGGCGCGCCGACCTGTTCGTCCATCCGAGCATGTTTGATTGCTGGCCGCGGGTTGTGGCGGACGCGGCGCTAATCGGTTTGCCAGGGATCGTGCTGGACGCCACCGGAAACGCGGAGATCAGTGGGGTGTACCCGGCGATCGAGCCGCATGATTTTGTTACGATGTCGGCAGAGTTCGAGCGTCTCGTTGCAAGCAAAATTCACCGCGAAGTTGAAGGCGTCGGGGCGTTGCACGAGGCGCTCGACAGGACAGACCAGCATCGTGGGGACTACGCTAGAATTTTACTGGAGGTGCTGAAATGAAATACTGCGTCACCGGAGCCGCCGGGTTTATCGGATCCAACATCTGCGAGAGGTTGCTGAACGAGGACCACGAGGTGGTCGGGGTCGACAACTTGATCAATGGCAACATGAAGAACGTCGAGGCGTTCATGGGCGATCCCAAGTTCAAGATCATGCTGGGGGACCTGTGCGAGCCGGGGGTGTGCCGAGCGGCGTGCGACGGGGCGGACTTTGTCCTCCACCAGGCGGCGCTCGGGTCGGTTCCGCGGTCGGTAGAGGATCCGCAGATGACCACCCGGAACAACGTGGTCTCGACGCTGAATGTGCTCGTCGCTGCCAAGGACGCGCACGTCAAGCGGCTGGTTTACGCGTCCAGCGCGAGCGTGTACGGCAACGTGGAGGGCGGCACGCTGCACGAGGAGATGGTACCCAACCCGTACAACCCGTATGCGGCGAGCAAGATGGCGGCCGAGGTGCTGGTCAGGACGTTCTGGTACACCTACAACATGCCGACCGTCTGTTTGCGCTACTTCAACGTGTTCGGTCCGCGGCAGAATCCGGCTGGTCCGTACGCGGCGGTCGTGCCTCGGTTTATCAACATGCTGACGCAGGGGAAGTCGCCGACCATATACGGCGACGGCGAGCAGGCGCGCGACTTCACGTTCGTCGACAACGTAGTGGAGGCGAACCTGGCGGCGTGCAATCGGGCGATTAACGGCACCGGGGAGGTGTTCAACATCGCGGCTGGCGGGTTCACGACAGTCAACGAGTTGTGCGCGATCGTGGCCGAGGAGGTCGGAATTGTAGCGGACCCGATATATTTGGCGCAACGGCCTGGCGACGTCCGCGGGTCGCGGGCGGACATCCGCAAGGCGCAGCGGGTGCTGGGCTACCAGCCGGTTGTGCAGATCCGCGAGGGCATCCGGCGGACGGTGGAGTGGATGAAGTGAAAGACGTGCTTGACGAGACCCAGCGCGAGCGGGACGAGGAGCTGGCGCGGTATCTTGGGATCCCGGTGTCGGGGGTCGAAGCGTGTCCGGTCGAGAAGATGGGGCCGCCCGTACATGATGGAACGGACTTTCGGGCGAGGTCGTACTGTTACCTGTACGAGCAGTACGGCAGGAAGAACCCGGCGACCGTCCTGCGCACAACGTCTACGCACAATGTGGTGAAGCGTAGGGGATTGGTTCGCGGGCTTGAAAATCATCTCGGCAGTGCGCGTGGGACGATGGTGCTAGATTTTGGATGCGGGCCTGGCGGCCACGGCATTCACTTCCTGCAGGCCGGCGCTCGGGTTGATTTTCTGGATGTCGACGGACCTGTGTATGAGTACGCGCGGTGGCGCGTGCGCGAGCGCAAGCTCTCGACACTCGCAAGGTTCCTGCGACCGGATGACAGACTACCCCCGACGTATTACGACGCGGTGGTTTGCGCCGACGTGTTGGAGCACACGGCGGATCCGGTGCGCGAGTACAAGCGGATCTTGGCGGCGATGCGAAGCGACGCGGTGATTCTGCTGCAGTTCGGCAACTACCTGAACCCGCAGCAGGGGCACTTCAAGCAGAGCAAGGAGCGGTGGTGGTGCAAGAAGACCCGTCGGCTGCTGGAGCGGACGCTGAGTCCACTTGAGCCGGGGCGGTACTGCTACTACTTCAAAAAGCGAGGTGTTTCTTGATTCCGAGGCTGACAATAATTCTCACGTGCCGGGACAAGTACGAGTTGCTGAGGTTCGCAGTCAAGTCCGTGATCAAGCAGACGTACAAGGCGTGGGAGTTGATCGTCGCAGACGACGCCAGCGAGGATCCGCGCATTCGCGATTACCTTGTGCAGTGCGAGTCGACCGACCCCCGCATTCGCGTGTTCTGGGGCCAGCCGGTGTCGGAGAGTTACCGCAAGCTGCACAAGATGAACGCTATGCGGATCAACGCGGCGATCCACATGGCCGAGGGTGAGTACATAAGCTACCTCGGCGACGATAACGTCTACCTTCAGAGGCGCTGCGAGCAGATGATGCACGTCCTGGAGAAGGACGGACCCGACATGGTGGTCGACCGCGTGCGGTGGGTCATGTTCGACGGGAGGGAGCGGGATCAGGACGACTTCAAGTATGCGTACAAGATGCCTCACGAACCGGGTCACGAGAAGGTACTTTCGGCGATAGCGCCGAGTAACTACATCTGTACCGACTCCGTCATACACCGGAAGCCGCGGCCGTGCTGCATGGACTGGCCGACTGACATACAGCACGACACGCCGGTCGACTGGCGGTACTGGTGCTATCTGGTTAACAAGTTGGGGTACAGTGTGAGGAAATTGAATCACGTCGGCGAGCGCGCGTACTTCCCGGGCACGTGGAGGAACGGGGTGACCATAAAACAGGTAATGCGCCACCGACAGGACGTTTACAAGGAGGCGGACATGCCGAAGTTAAGTATCAGGAAGAAGAAGCGCAAGAAGGCCGAGCGGATGACCAAGCGGCAGAAGGCGACGGACTCCTCGACCGGGAAGGTGTGGTGTGTGAACACGTCGGGCACGACGGCGCAGATCCTGCAGAACGACGGGAAGCCGATCGTGGTCCCGCCAGACGGCCGAATCGAGGAGGACAAGGTCGCGATCTACGACTCGGAGGGGAAGCGCCGGGGGGTCTTTCCGGGGTTCAGCTACGACTCGCGGGTTGAGACCCCGTCGATCAAGGACGTGCTGGCCGCGAGGCCGGAGGCGCCGAACGTCGAGTACGAGACCGACGCGCAGGGCATCAACGCGAGTCTGGCAACGGAGCCGGAGAAGTTCCAGCCGGTGGTGAGGAAAGTTCAGGCCGGGGCGCCCCTGCCGGACCGGCGCAGGCGGACGGTCGACAGCCGCAGGCCGGTCGAGAAGCGTCCGGTCGACGAGATGGACGGCAAGAACATGCTCTGCACGGAGTGCGGCAAGCCGATCTACGCAGGCAACAAGTCCGGGCTGTGCCGGGCCTGCTACAACGCGAGCAGGAAGAAGGTGAAGTGACATGGGGACGAAATTGCCAAGCACCGCCGCGAGCGGGGACTACGGCGGGAACAACAGCGCCGTCGAGGCGTGGGACCTGGAGAAGCAGTCGTGGAGGCGCGACCGCTCCGTGCAGGGCAACAAGACCATTGACGTGCTGCGATACACGGCAACAGGGGGAGATGCGGTCGCCGGGGTCGACCCGACTTACACGGCCGTTTCGGGCCTGTCCGGGCTCGACGCGTTCGTGGACGAGGAGACTAAGCGGTACGAGCGCAAGTGGGGCGGGCTCATCGAGGAGGCCGATGTCGTGTTCGTGCTGTATGACGTGACGGGCGACATTCAGAAGACTGACCTCATTGAGCACGACGACGACCGGTACGAGGTGATGGAGGCCGACTTCGAGGCTCAGTCGGGCCGCGTCGAGGTACTCGCCAAGCTGACCCGCAGCGAAGTCTGATACGCTAGACCAGGGCGGACACCTTGTGTATATAGTGGAGGTCTATACCGCCCAGTGTTCGCGATCAGCACAAATATTCCCGATATTCGTGACAAATTGGAGCGCATAAAGCGCCTTGCCACTGGCACGCCGAGTTGGCAGGACGACATGGTCAGCCAGCTCAAGAAGGCGCACAAATTGGTAAAGCACATGACACCCAAGAGCGAGGGTCGGGTTGGCAGCCAGCGTGGGGGAGAGCATATCCGCAGTGGGTGGACGCTAAGGACAATCGGCAAGGGCGGCAAAGACCGGGTACCCGTGATGGGCTATATTTACAACAAGTTAACCCACAAGATCACGAAGGCGGGCGCGGTTCCGAAGGAAAGCGCACGGTTGAAAATCAAGCGCACCGGGACCAAGAAGGACTACACGCTCCTGGAGGTGCTGGAGTACGGGTCGCCACCCCACAAGATCACGCCGGTTGACACGGAGTATCTGAAGTTCGACGCGAACGGCGAGACCGTTTTCACCAAGGAAGTCGACCATCCCGGCACCCGCCCGTACGGCATGGTGCGGGTCACTCGCGCGAAGACCAAGATGGCGCTCAAGAAGATGATGCGGCGGTGGGGCCGCAAGGTTGCGGATGAGTGGAAGAAGGGTTAGATGAATGACGACCCCCGCAAAGCGCAAGAGCGGCAACATCAACAGGTCGATCCTGCGGTTCATCAAGACAAACTTCGAGGACGCGTACAGTTTGTCCGGCAAGGTGAACTACCGCGACGAGACGTTCGACGAGTCGGAGCTGGACCAGTGGGTCGACCTGGACTTCATCGAGGAGTCTGCCGGGCAGAAGGGCTTCACGATGCTGCAGGCTTCCATCTGTTCTCGCGTCCAGGGCAGGCACTCATCCGGCGACCGCTACGGCATCAAGCTGCTCGCGCTCGCGGACCAACTTCAAAGCGCGATGGAAGGCGGAGCGGATGGTATCCAGTTGTACGACTACAGCGTGACCCCGTCCGCACCCACGATAATCACAAACCGCAAGGCCATCGTGGTCAACTCGTCCGGCGTCTACGGGCAGCCGGAGGAAAACAGAAAAATGGATCCGGAGAATGGGATTCTCCGGAGGGTTTTGACGTATCGGTTCATAACGCTCTCCGACGTGGCGCGGGCGAGCAGGTTTTACGACTGACGTGAGGAGGTAAGGGAAAGTGGCGCACAACTTTACGCAGGAAGGGACCTACGACGAAAGCTCGCTGCTCGTCGGTGACTGGTCCGAAATCTACGCGGAGATCACCGGGACCCAGTACCGGATCGGCAACGTGCCGGAGGGGGTGCTGGAGATCGGCCGCGAGTTCATGGAGCACATCGACACCTCGTTCCCCCGGACCACCGACCTGGTGGTCGCGACGAGAGTGTGGATGAAGTACACGGGAAAGGTCGAGGAGATAAACTGCCAGAACGTGTCGTTCCTGCTCGGGCAGTCCCTGTCGTGCAGCAGCAACTACCTGTACGTCGGCGACCTTGAGACCCCGACGTACTTCACGCTGTACGGCAAGCGCACCCGCGTGAGCGACGGCGTCGACATCGTGTTCCGCATCCACAAGTGCCTGCAGCGGTCGCTGTTCAGCCTCGGCGGAGGCGACGAGTGGGCCGGATCCCCCCTGGAGGTCGAGGGCCTGAACGACGTCGACGGCGATCACGGCGGCAGCTCGACCGACCCGCTGGGCTGGATCTGGGTGCCGGACCAGGGGAGCTAGAGACTGACCCGGGGCACTCCCCGTTGACCCACCATTGACCCCCCGCGGCGGCGGAGTGCCGTCGCCGCACCCAACCGAGCAGAATGTATATTTTGTTAATACAAACCTAGAACAGGAGGAGAACATGGAGACCATGACGGACTTCATGCCCAAGAGCAGAAAGGTGGCAGTCGGCAAGGAAACCCTGGCGGTGGACGAGTTCACCGTGGCAAAGCGCGACGCGGTCGTCAAGGTGCTGCTCGACAAGCTGGACGCGGCCAAGATAGTCGGCCCGTTCCTGGAGGCGATGCGCTCCAGCCGGCGTGCGAACGCGGAGATGATGGCCGAGATGACCAGGGTCAGCGCGGAGATGAAGAAGTCGGGCAAGTCGGACGACGAGATCCGGAACAAGCTCGCCGACGTCCTGTCCGAGCAGCACAAGGCACTCGCCGACTCCGACGAGATGGACGTCGGGGCGGTGGCGGGCCAGGTCAAGGAACTCGTCTTCAAGCTCCTGTCGAACGACCTGACGCTTGTGTCCTGCCTCGCGCTGGACACGCTCGACAATCGCAAGCGAGCCGGCCTGGACAACCCGAAGCAGACCGCCACCGACAAGGCCCACGGGTACGAGTACTGCCCGGCGATGTTCGAATTCGTGAAGAACAGCCTGACGCTCCCGCAGGAGCAGCAGGTTCTGAAGGCGGTCGTCGAGGTTAACGACGTCGTCGGACTGGTAAAAAACTACTGGACCCCCGTCGCGAAGCTGCTCTCGGAGAAGAAGGAAGACGAGGCGGGGGAGCCGGCAGAGCAGAACAAGACCGGGTGACGCAGATCGAGATGTTGACAGTCGTCGCGAATGCCCGGCAGACAACGGAGTTCAGGGTGGCGAACGACTACACCTACCGGCAAGTCATGCATATCATGGCGACTTACGTGCGGGACAAGTTCCTCGTGCTCAACGAGGTCTTCAGGGGCCTCGGCGGCAAGTCGCCTAAAGGCGGACACCCTCGCGCAGGTGCGGGTGCGTCTACGGGCGCGCAGGTGCCCAAGGAGGGGCGTCAAACGGGCACAAGGGGCCTGCCAGAGTGGTACCAGCAGAAGGTCAGGTATGACCCGCGTGGCCGCAGGGTGAAGCAGTTCAACAAGGTTGTCGACCTCGACGGGCCGATGCGCTCGCTCCAGCCTTACCTCGGGAAGGGCAAGATCCGCCGGGTACCTCCGAAGAAGGGGAAGTAGATGGCGACGAAATCCGAAGACCTCGTCCTGCAATTTGTCGCGGAACAGAAGAACCTGGTCAAGAACATCGACGACCTGATCAAGCGGCTCGACAAGCTGGAGGACCAGACCAAGAAGACCGGGGACGAGGGCAAGAAGGCCGGCTCCAAGATGGAGAAGGCGTTCGAGAGGGCGTCGAACAAGATCGGCAGCTTCGCCAAGAAGATGGTCAAGTATGCGGGGATTGCTGGATTCGGGGCGCTCACCGCGTCGATCTACAAGTCGGTCAAGGCCGCGGCTGACTTCGAGACCAAACTGGCTGAGGTCAGCACCTTGCTCGGTGACAAGGCCGAACCGAAGATGCGGAAGTTTGAGAAGGCGATCCGCGACATGGCGAAGACCACGTCGGCGAGCGCTGGGGAACTTACAAAGGGCCTGTACCAGGTGATCTCGGCCGGCACCAAGGGAACCGAGGAGGCGGCCGGGGCGATGGACCTGCTCGGTGCCGCGAACAAGGTCGCAGTGGCCGGCGTGTCCGACACGTTCTCGGCCGTCGACGTGCTGACTACTGCGTTGAACGCGTACGGTAGAAGTACGGACGACGCGACCAAGTTCAGCGACATCCTGTTCTCGACCGTCAAGTTGGGCAAGATCAACTTCCAGCAGTTGAGTAGCAGCATCGGCATGGTGACGTCTGCGGCTGCCGGATCCGGCGTGTCATTTGAGGAGGTCAACGCGGCGATTGCGGCCATGACCGCACTCGGCGTTCCCGCGCAGCGGGCGATCACCGCCATGAACGGCATAATCAGGGTGGCGGCCAAGAGCAACAAGGAACTCGACAAGGCCATGAAGGCCAGGATGGGCACCACGATTTCCGACATCTTGGAGACCAAGGGGTTCACCGCGGCGTTGGAGGCCCTGAACGACGTGACTGGCGGCAGCACCATCATGATGCAAAAACTGGGGATCGAACAGGAGGCCATCCAAGGTCTCGCCGTGCTGGCCGGTTCCGGCATCGGCAAGTTCAAGTCATCGCTGGTTGAGATGAACAACGCGGCCGGAGCCACCGATGAGGCGTACAAGAAGATGTCGAATACGTTCGAGTTTCAGACCAAGAAATTCTGGAACGTCGTAAACGATGTTTTCATCAGCATCGGCAAGAAACTGATTCCGATGTTGCTGCAGAAGATGCAGGACGTCGGGAAGTGGGTCGAGAATCACGGCGACGAGATCAAGGAGTTTGTCGAGAGTGCGTTCGACGCGATTGTCGGACTCGGCAAGTTCATTCTTGAGCATGGCGAGAAGATCGCGAAGACTCTTGCCACAGTCTGGGCGATTGGTAAGTTGAAGACATGGGTCAGTTGGATTGGAAAGGCGAACACGTCCTTGCTGACGACAATCGGAAGATTGTCGGCGATTGCGATCGCGGTTGCCACCATTCCGGACGATCCGCTTGCGCACGTACGTGAGAAACTTGAGTCCAAAGAGAAGGGAAAAAAGGCGTGGGAGTTGATGGTCGAGAACATGCTGGCACAGGGTGGTCTACTGGAAGGCCAGTTGTTCAAGACCCCGCAGGAGTGGACGCAGTTCTTCATGCCTGGTTATGCGCCACCGGGCGAGAAGCCGAAGGGCAAGAAGAAACCACCGAGCGGCAAAGGCCCGAAGCTGCTCCCCGAGGACATCACCGGAACAGGTGCGCCATTCGGTGCCGGCTTCATTTCAGCCGGAGTGATCGATGCGCTGACTCGCGCAGGGACGTCCTCGGGTCTGGCGCTAGTGGACACGCTCACCAAGAAGCGCGCCGACCTGCTTAAGTTCGCCGACGAGTTCGCGAAACGCGGGGTCGACTCCTGGTATCAGCAGATAGGCGGGGCGGAGTTGGAGTCTGTCGAGGAGCGTCGAGCGTACGCGTTCGCGGAGGCACAAAAAAAGTTGCAATCCGAACCAACATGGTGGGACGACATCGCACGTGGATTCAAGGAGGCGCTTGGAGAGAAGCTGCTCGGCATGGCCGAGACTGGTCTGGGTGCCATCGCCAAGCCTTTCGGTCAGATTGGTGATTTGTTTGAGATGGGACTTGCAGGGGCGAACGTCGATGACGTTCGAGCGACAACCGAGCAGATGGTCCACTTCTGGGAGATGCTCGCGGAGAACATCGGGCCGGTGCTCGACTACTTGATCGACGAAGGCATCCCGATGATCATAGATGCGTTCGTTGAGCACATTCCGGACATCATTGACACAATCACCGATCGCATTCCTGACATCATTGCGGTAATTATTCATAGGATTCCGGAGATCGCATTAGCCTTGGCCGAGGCGGTTGCGCGTGCGATTGGCAACCTACTCACGTTCGGCGGTGGCATGGACCTGACTCAAAAGTGGGGAGATGCTGTTCCGATTCTTGGGCACGCAGCGGGTTTCGTGGCCGATATTGGTAAGGGCATCGGAGAGTGGATCGGGTCGTGGTTCCACGAAGGTGGCTTTGTGAAGGCAGCTAACAACATGAGCAGAAGCGCCGGCATGTTCTCGAATGTCATCAAGGCGCACAGTGGTCTGTTCGTAAGACCGTCACTTGCACCTGGTGACGTTCCGGCTATTCTACAGGCCGGCGAGGGCGTCATTCGGCGCGAAGTCGTTGCAGCGATGGGTGGGGAGGATTTCGTCAACTCGCTGAATCGCGGGGAGATGAGGGGCGGCGACACGTACAATTTGGTGTTCAAGCCGCAGCACATGTTCGCTCGCGACAGTGCGCAGGTCGTTGACGAGATGCAGGCTGAACTTGTTCGTCAGGGAACTGGAAAAATGCGTCGACTTGTTGGCGGCAATTCCGTGCCGGGCTGGAAACCGAGGAGGGCATAGCATGCGCAGGATCATGATGAGCGCCATGCGCGACAACAAAGAGGTGCAGTTCATCGATCGGCCGATGGCTGAGGCGTATGTTTTGAGAATACCCGAGCCGGACAGCGGGAATAGTGGACCCACCGGATTTGTCGGTGTTGCCGATTATGTGCGTTCGCGGCAGGAACTGGCAATTGAGGTTGAGCGCAGCGGCGACTTCGTGAGCTACAACGGAGACGAGGGCGCCAGGTTTACCGTCGAGCCAGACTTCTTGAGGGATGACGACGAGGACGACGTAGTCGACGATCTCAACCCGATGGGCGGAGAGCGCAAGGACGTGCCGGTTTTGACGCAGACACTGACGGCGGTTGACAACGACGTCCAGTTGTCGTCGCCAAGAATAATTAAACTGGAGAAGTGGGCGAAGTTGACCGCCGATCGTGGAAATATCGGTTTGCTCGGCGTCGTAAGATGGACTGGTTCCGGAAATGCGCCGACGATATTGTTCTGGACGCTCAACGAATACAACGACCACGGAGGATTGCCGATAGTTAATTGCCAATGGGATTATAACGCGACAATGGGAATGTCGCCGACCGAAACGTCGACTCAGGCACCCGGCTTTGACATGGTCGAGTTGGACGACGGCTCGATCGTCACGGTGTTCTCTACGAACAATGCTCTGTATTTTTACAAGTCATACGATTGTGGTTCTAACTGGGTTAAGGTTGGCGAGATTACTGGTCTGATTACTGACAGATATTGGGTGGCGCTGGACCGCATCGGCTCAAGGTTGGTCGTGGTCTATTCGAGGACGTGGGCTGGACCGAACTACGGAGTGTACTCAAGTACATCAGATGATGGTGGGTTCACGTGGTCGAGCGCCGACACCGTCACCACTGAAGTCGTGGCCAACAGCGAGGTTAATCTCGACCTCGCGCGCGGTCAGGACGGTGTCATGTACTTGGTGTTCAACCGGTCCAACGTCGCGTATGCGTCGAAAACACTGGACGGGCAGAACTGGAGCACCCCGATCACCACCGGAGTCGATGCGGATGCTGGCCTCAGCATATCCCAAGAGTATCACGGCCTGTGGGCACTTTACAGCACCGACGTGCTCGCTGGTGGCGACATTGGGTTGACTGAGCAGCACGCAGACGATGAGGAGGGTGCGTACACGGCGAACTGGACAAGTGGTGGAACGGTGGCCAATGGAGACACCGATAGCGACGGTCTTGACGACGATCAAATTTCGGCGAGGTTTCTGAATGGCAGTGGTTTTCTGGATGTCGTAGTGCTGAAGCATGATAATCACAGCGGCACTGACTACTACTGTCTGCAGGTTTACAGGTTGGCGATGTGGTGCGGGGTGCAATTCGATTCGGCGGTGACCGGGTGGAGCGTCGTATGGACTCCACACGCATACCCGTCGACGAACGACGGGCATCCGAACTTAAATCTATGGACGGAAGTTACGGGAACCGGGGCGATCGCAAACGATTCTGAGAACGACTTCTATCACATGGAGATAACCAACGGTGCCGCGACGAACAAAAACTACAGATGGCCGGCGGCCGGCACCGACGGGTGGTACGACAGCGGGGCGACGGCCAGGTTCGAGGTCAAGACTATTAGCGGGCGCGCAGGTGTGGACGTGCGCCTGACGTCTGCGGGCAGCAATGCCAGCGTGCATTTCGCGCTGTTCTTCTACACCGACAGGATCGTACTCTACGACGTGCACGCCGCGGCAATAGTGCAGACATTCACGCCGACGAACTGGGACCCGTCGGACTGGAGCGAGTATGTCATAATCGCGTTCGAGAACGAGATGCAGTTGTTCCGGGCGCCGTCGTCGCACTACCGGGAGGTCGCACACTACGAGTTAACCGTGAGTTCAGACACGCTGCAGGAAGACGCGTACGCGGGGGCCGGCGATAGCAAAGTGCAGTGGGGGTCCTCGGCGTTCGGTGGGACTGTCGCGTCCGAGTCACACTGGCGATCGATGATGGTGACGAACGAGGATGCGTTCGACGTCGACTGGGACTTCTCCGCGTGCGTGGGGAAAAAGTGCCACTACAATCCGGTCGGGATTCTGCAGGGAATCGCCTGCAAATGGACAGGAAACTTCGCCATTGACGGCGACACGTGGGAGTTCGACGTCGGGGCGCAGTTCGATGCCGACAACATTCTGGTCGCATCACCGCGGATCTGTTTCGCGGATCCGGAGGATGCGTCCGCCAGGTCGGGCACCATCGTGATCGACTGGCGCAGGCACGAGGGCGACGAGTCAACCTGCATGAACTTTGCATTTGACTCGATTGCGGTTTTTGGTCTGAACATGCCGATGTTCAAGCTGGAGGGCGGGGACTTCGCCGGAACGTCGTGGACGACAATCTGGTGCAATGCTTTGCCGATTCCGGGTCGAGGTGGTCCGTTTATCTATGATTCAACGCTCACAGTTATCGGCACTCCCGATCAGAATAGTGTTCGATTTGGTTCGGGTGCGTCGAATTTGTCTGATTGGCCACTACCAAATCAGTTTGCATCGACTGAGTATCGAAAGTGGTACGTCGCATTTGTCGGTGGAACATGTAACGGAAAGATTTACAGGATCGATGGCAACAACCCGAATCGCCTGTTCTTGGAGTGCAACGTAGAGGCCGACGGGGTTGCCGACGGCGATACATTCACCATATTCTCTGATCGGTTTCTTCACATTTTCGACAAGCAGTACAGGTATCCCCGAGTGCGGTTGACGTTGAACGTCAACAACTTGACCCCGTCCCCGAGCGAGGACACAGTCAAGGTCGGCACGGTCGTACTCGGGCAGACGTACGACCTGCCGAACGACGAGTGGGAGTCGTCCATCACTACCGAGGCTGGCGTGGAGGTCACGACCGGTCGAGCCAGGATCGATCAGTGGCGCGAGGTGGCGCCCGAGCGCAGGAAGATCGATCTAACGTACACCGGACGGGTCGACCGGGGCATGGGTGTCGACATCGTGTCCGAGCTGTACCGGCACGCACGCTGGGGAGTTTATCCGGTGGTTTGGATCGACGACGACACGGCATTGACCCCCTGCACGAATACCTGCTCGGAGGCGTCCGAGATGAGTCACACGGACCCGATCCTCGCGCGGGTTGGTGGACCGATGAGCCGCCGACGCAAGTTCTACTCATACGAGGAGCAGGACGGCGCGTATCACATTCGAGGGGTCGGCGACGTCGGAGGAATTGTGCTTGAGGAGGTCCTTTGACGGAGTTTCGTTTAGTTGGCGGCGACGGGAAGTGGACTAGACTCCCGGTCGACGAGGCCGCGACGGCTTGTATACTGGTTGACATTCGCACCAGTAACAAAAGATACTGCTTCGGGACGAAGGATGTCGTGGTGCGCGAGACCGGTACAGGAGACGCCCTGCATTTTGTTGGTGCGATCACCAACGATCCAATCCACAAAGAGTCAGTAGACCCGTTTTCTCGCGACTTCTCAGTTCAATCAATGTCGTTCGAGATGGGCGCTGACTATTTTCCGTTGCGCGACATTCGCAAGGCCGGGATTGTTTTGCAGGACGTCGACGTCGACGTTTACTGGCACATCACCGGACGCGACTATACGCTTGAGCAGTCGCACTTGTTGCTCAGTGGGAAAATTACGAAGCCATTCTTCGACAGCGACAAGTGGAAATCGACGTTCAGTGTCGAGGACGTAAGGTTGTTTGGAGAAAGACCGTTTCCTCCGATAGCTGCCACGCAGGATCTTCTGACCAACCTCGCGGACGAAGACTCAGGAAAACCATACCCGGTCGTCGTGGGAGCAGTTAAAAAACTTCCGGTGCTCGACATCTCGGGAGGAAGCAGCGACGAGTTTTTGGTGATGCAGGACAGGAACGGCGAGTTCGGAGCTGGTGGAAAGGTCTCCGCAGTATATGACGGGGACGAGGGTGCGCTCGCGATAAGCGGACAGGACAACACGCAGACGGACGCAGACGGGAACACGTACTACAGGGTGTTGACTGTCGGCGATGCGGCCACCACGAGGGACGTAACGGTGGACGTCACCGGGCATTCGTCGGCTTCGCCGGCCGACGCGATAAGATATCTGCTCTCGTTTTTCGGTGACGACGACAACATCTTTGATCTTTACTACATAAAAAAAATCGACTTGGCGATGGACGGGGTCACACTCGGATTGGCCTTCAACGATCGGAGCGGCGGCGGTGTTTTAGACATGGTCAGAAACAGAGTCTCGTCCTTGCTGCCGTTGGCGATGATTCAAAGAGGTCCGAAGTACGCGTTCATCCCGCTCGTCTGGACTCGCGACGTTGTCAAGCATCTTAGAACAGACATAAATATAATTGGAAAAACTGCGAGCGTCACCGAAACGGAGCGGTCTTCGATTTTCAACAATTTCGTTGTCAAGTACTCTATGTCTGGGTTCAGAGGCGAAAGCACCGGATGCGTCACTGCAGACAAGGATAGTGATGATAGTTGCAGAGTGTCATGGCGCAGGTACGGAATGTCGCAGTCGATGGACATAAACGCCGGGGACCTTGCGGACGAGCAAAGTGCGCGGTGGCTTCTGAACTGGTGCATCGAGACATACTCAAAGATGCGCGTGTTCGTCAGCTACCGCTGCACGCTGGACGCTGTTGACGTCGGCCTCTGGGACACCGTGATGGTAACAGATGACGACGAAGATTGGACCGATACGATGTTCAAAGTCATCGGGGAGCATCGCGGCACCGGCCCTTATGTCGACTTTGATTTGGTGAGCGTTGACGACTATACGGACGTTTACGACGTGAACAAGTAAATGACGCACAACTTCAACAGGCAGGGAACGGTCTCCAGAGAGTCGCTGCTGGTCGGCGAGTGGACTGAGTTGTACGCGGTGGTCAACGGCGTCACGCTGCGGGTCGGCTGCGTGAAGGACGGCAAGCTCAACGTCCGTCGTAAGATGGCAGTCCACCGCGGTTTGCGTGCGTTCGGCACCATGCCGGACCAGGCGGCGACAGTCACCACGCAGATGACGTTCACCGGGAGGGTTGAGGAGTTGAACCGGGAGAACCTGCTGTGGCTGCTCGATCGGGCGCCGGATGAGGCGAAGGTGGCAGCGCAGGGCGACTGGCCGGAGGGCAGGATCAACTACCCGTCCCCGTCGGCGACCGCCCAGTACTTCACGATATACGGCCGCCGGCCGTATGCCGCAACCGGCGAAGACCTCGTGTTCGTGATGTGGAAGTGCCGGATGGCCGACTATATTCGCATCAGCACGATCCGTGAGGGAATGCGGTTGAAAGTGGTTGCGCATAGCGACGTCGACGGCGATTACGGCGGCAGCGAGGCGCATCCGTACGGGTGGGTCTACGGGTACGACGCATCTGAAGCCACCCCCTCTGAAGCCACCCCCATAGATTTGGACGCACATTATTGGGAGTTTCATTCACGTAATAGCCCTCCTCCAAAAGATTGGATGGAGTCACAAGGCGAGTATGGTGGGGATTTCGATCCCGCTGGAGATTTTTCAGTTGCTATGCTAATTGAACCATTTGCCAATGTAGTCCCTGCTTTGAATAGCAAACCGAAAGGATTGTCTGGCAGGCAGTACCAATTTTCGGTTCAATATGGTGGTTTTGGCGGAGGCACAACATTTACGGGAGGCATACAATTCGCAGTTTATAAACTAAATTTTGTCGTGCGAACTATCCAGTTGTATACTGGTCCAGTTGGACCATTGGCATGTGGTCGAAAATCGTTGGTTGTTTGTTCTTATCATTGGGATGGTGACGGCACTTCAGATTTGAGGATAACTACAGTTGATGCAGACAATGGTTTACAAACAGCCACACGAGGTGATGCATTTGGTCCTCCACAAAATGTAGCCGTGGATTATCGGATCGGCAATACGCCTCTTTGGGCAAATTCAGCAGACTGTAAATTTTGGTGGTATGGATTTTATAATGGTTATGTCATGTCCATTCAAGACGCCCACGATATCTGGAACAAAGTAAAACATCCAATAGACAATTTCAGTCCGACATTTTTGAATTATTATGATCAGGGCGTAGCTGTAACATATAATGCAGACGTGGCAACTGGCCCAAACGCGCCTTACGTTTTTGATGTTTTTGGTGATTTACCAAATACTCCTGTAAAGGGTCCATAATAAATGACTGCAAATCCTACATCTTGGCCACAGCAAGTACATGGGGTTAAACCAATAGAGGATGATCTAGACACTGGGCCAACATTGTAAAAAACGGCCTATAAACCAAGGAGGAAGAAACATGAAGCGACTTATTGTTCTCACGGTGCTGATCGTCTGGGCGTGGACCGCTCTGGCGCAGGGACCGATGCCTGAGATCGACCCGGGCGAGGCGAGCAAGAACCTGTTCGACGGTATCGGTGCGAAGAACTGGACGCTGATCATCGCGGGTGGCGGGTTGGTATTCATGTACCTGTTGCGGTTGTTCCTGTTGCCGAACCTGAAAGGCAAGGCACTCGCCATCACCAGCACCGCCCTGATCGGACTGGCCGGTATGGCAACCTCAATGGTCGCCGGAGGCGATATTTTGTCGGCCATTGGAGTCGGCTTTACTGCAGCGCTTGTCGCCGGCAAGGCGTGGGACTTGATACCCGACAAGGTCACCGACGCGGCCGAGAAGCCCATCAAGAAGAAGCAGGTGTAACCGGTGGACTGGAAGGTCCTGCTCGTGATCGTCACCCTGGTCGTCGTGGCCGGGGTGACGATCACGCTCGGCGCTCTCCTGTCGCGCGCGAACAGAAAGCGGCGAAGGGCGGAGGCGGAGCGAGACGCGAACGCGGCCATCGCCAAGCGGCTGATCCGCGAGCGCGAGAACAAGGAGCTTGACGATGAAGCGGCTGCGGCGAAGCTGTCTGATCTGCTTTCTGGTTGGAATCCTGACGATCCTCCCGGCATCTCTGGCGGCTCAGGAGACGGCTGACGAACCAGTGCCGGCGATGGACGCGAGGGGTACAACCGCTCCCAAAAAGGGTACGAGCCTGCCCAAAAAGGGCGTGTTCGAGATCGTGCCGTGCAGCCTGGTGGATAACCGGTGCGAGGAGGGTTGGTTCAAGTTCAACCGCGACTCGCTCGACCGGATGCTGACCATCGCTCAGTCCGAGGATGACTGCCGCAAGGCGGAGATGCGCCGTCTGGACGAACCGGACGGCTGGGATCCTCTGACGGTCGTCCTGGTGGCCGGCGGCGTCACCATTGTGATCGGCGGCGCCGCATTCCTCGTCGGGTACCTCGTCGGGAAGTAGCCTTGCCCGTCTACGTCTACAAGTGCGCGGAGTGCGGCCGAAAGATCGAGCGGCTGCAGGGGTACTCTGATGACCCCGGCAGGTGCCCGAAGTGCGGAGGCGCGCTCGTCCGCCAGGTGTCGCCGTGCAACTTTCAGCTCAAGGGCAGCGGGTGGTACGCGACCGACTACGCGAAGAGGGGGACGAAGGCCGAGCGCGAGAAGTGATGTTCAATATTCTGGTCGATTCGTCGTGCTGTGCACAGAATAATGAACGCCGAGCACGGCTTGACTCATTAAAGGATCCGTTCCATACTTGGAAGGGTAGAGGGCGCGAGGCGCCCGGTCTTGTGTGCAGCCCCCGGAGTGTTGGCTCCGGGGGCATTTTTGTGCTTTACAAATGACAAGGAATTTTGTATGATCGTTTATACAAACCGGAGGTGCGCGATGGCGACAGTGACGACCAGGACGAAGAATCTCGGGAGGGCGACGATCGAGATGACTGACATCGAGGCGCTGCTGCTCGTGGCTGCGCATGCGTCCGGGTGTAGGAGCGACGCGGCGCTCGCGCGTCGACTCGGTGTCAGTCGTCAGGCGCTGTGGAATTGGCGGCGAGGGAAGGACCAGCCGTCCGACCGGCATCTGACCCTGATTTTGCAGATCGGCGGATTTGTAAAATAATCCGACAAATTTTCTTTTCTAATAAAATCAATGAGTTACAAGAAAAGCGCAAAATATGGGTTTCGACGCATTGTATTGCAGTTACAGGCCGATCCACGATCTCCAGAAAAATAAAATGTAATAAAAACAATGAGTTGAAAAATGAGCATAAACTTGACAAGCGTAAACGTATCATTTAATATAGCAGACATGATACGGAATACGAAAAACCAAGAAGCCAAAAAGGAGACGGACATGACCTGGACAGAGGAACAGTTGAACGAACGGCGGGACTTTTGTGGTCGGACCATGACCCTCAAAGAGTGGCTGGCCATCCCCGAGGATGAGCGGGCAGAGATCGTGAGCGAGTACGGGAAAGACCAGCGCAAAGCCCAGGCGGATGCCAAGAAAGCTGCCCGCCGGCAGGCCGCAGAGCAGGGTGCCCCGCAGAGCAGCAAGCCCGTCCGCCGTCACCGTGGCATCGACGGCATCCGACTCGGTGATGGTAGCGAAGACGACTGTTTGGGATACTAAGGGCACAAGGAGAAAAAAAAATGAAACAGTATCGGATCGAAAATCGAACGTCGGGAGTGGACCTGGGAGCATACGAGGGCGAGACCGAGCAGGAGGCGCTCGACGCGATGGCGAGAGACGCCGGGTATCAGAACTACGAAGAGGCGCAGGCCACAGCGCCGGCCGATGACGATGACATCGTGGTCACAGAGATGAACTAAGGGAGAATGTGATGAAATCTACCAGAGACCACGCGCAGGAGATTAGGGACGAGTTGAAAATCAAAGGGTGGAACAGCCGCAAGGTCAGCGTCCGGGTGCACTCCTACAGCGGCGGATCCAGCATCTACGTCACCGTCCGCGACCCCGCGGTGCCATTCGCCGAAGTCAAGGAGATCGCCGAGCGGTGCCAGGTCATCCGCAGGTGCGAAGTTACCGGCGAGATCCTCAGCGGCGGCAACCGCTTCGTTTTCACCGAGATGACCGACACGGTCCGCGACGCGCTGGCCGCCCCGTACGTCGAGGCCGTCCGCAAGGCGGTCGAGAGCGCGAAGACCGCGTCCGAGAGCACCATCACTCCGGTCGAGGGCACGGACGCGGGCGTCAGCAAGCACGGCTGCGGGTTCCAGCTCTGGCTCGGGCTGAGCGAGCCCGGCAGCAACGTCAAGCTCCACCACGCGAGCGGGCCGGCGGCGCTGGACATCGCGCTCCACGAGCAGAAGGCCGGACGGAAGGCCGGACGGAAGCCCGAGCCCAAGAAACCCGAACCGATGACGAGAGACGACCTGGTGAATGCGATGAAGGCGGCGCTGGGCAGCCTGCCACAGTCGCCCCATCACGCTGCGACGATTCTCTGCGAAGCAATCGACGAAGCAATCGACAACGCCTAAAGGGAGGCAAGTCATGAGCACAACGAACAAGCCGAAGGTTAAAATCTGCAATCCGGACGGAACGTCGATCGAGAGTCGCGTGCGTCGACTACGTCGGTACATTGAAAGCCGGCGCCCGGACTTCGAGAGCGAGGCCACATTTATCAAATGGGCCGACAAAACCATGCGTCACTCGCTGGAGAACATGGCACGGTTTGGATACATCGAGATTACCAAGTAGACAAGAAAGGAGGACGCCTTAAAAACGTGTTAGAGCAGGACGTCTGGTAGATACTGAACGCCTAAAGGGAGGCAAGATATGAAACCGAAAAACTTGAAAGACCTGGACAAGAAGATCGCCGACGAGACCGCCTTGATTTCCGGCCTGCTCAAGCAGGTCGCCAGGACGGCAGACGAGTGTGCGGAGGACCGGTCGTGGCCCGGACTCGGGTCGCTCATCTACCTGCGCGAGAAGCTGGTCGAGATGCTGATCGGCTTCGAGTACCAGGGTGACGAGGACGAGTCCGAGACGGCCGAGCGCATCCTGAAGCGGGCGAAGAAAGAGGCCGACACCAAGTTCGTCGCCGGCAGCAAGCGGCACAAGACGGCCCGCGGCGGCGTTTGCGGGTGCTGGGTGTCGGTGCCGCAGGACTGAGTGAGGTGGGTGTTGACTAACCGTCGCACCCGCTGATATACTACCCGCAAGCTACGCGGGCAAATAGCAGGGAGGTAGAAATGACCACCGTAACGATCCTCGCACTTTTCGTTGCACTCTTGGTCGCGCTCGTCGCGAATGCGCGGGCGCGCAACCGGGCGCGCGGCCTGAACGCCGACGAGCCCGGGACGGTGCTGACTCGGCGGCGCGCGCTGGCGCTGTCGTTCGTCGCAGCCCACGGCTCGGAGTATGACCCGAACAGCTTCAACCAGCACTTCAGGGGGTCGAAGGGAGACCAGCGCAGGCGGTGGCGCAGGAAGCGCGGCAACCACAAGCGGAAGTTCAGGTAGTCAACCTTTTCACAGGGAGGCCAGACATGGCGAAGAAAGAGACGAAAAAGAAGGCAGCAAAGAAGGAGAAGAAGGTCGTCGTCCAGGACCGCACCAAGGGCAGCGTCGAGCACGCGAAGCTGCTCGACCGATACAACGAGCTGGCGGAGCAGATTCGCCGGGACATCTCCGAGATCGGCGGTCGGTTCTATTCCCTCGGGTGCGCCTGGAAGGTGATCCGGGACGACCGGCTGTGGAAGGCGGCCGAATTCAAGTCCTTCCAGGACTACTGCGAGCAGGAGATCCACCAGGCCGGGAAAGGCCCGACTAGGCAGACCGTCTACAACTGCATCTCCGTCGCCGAGAGCCTGACCCGCGAGCAGGCACTCCGGCTCGGACCGTCGCTCTCGTATGCGGTGGTCAAGGAGGGCGACAAGGTGCAGAAGGAGGTCATGCGCCTCGTGACCGACGGCGTGTCGACCACCGAGGTCATGCGCGGACTGCGGCAGAAGAAGGAGGCCGAGAAGGCCGAGTCGGCGAAGGCCGACAAGAAGGAGGCCAAGCTGGCGATCACTCACCACAACGGCGGGCTCACGACCGACAACCCGACCGCCTCGAGGTCGGCCAGCAAGAGCAGCAAGCCGAAGCCGGCGAAGGCGCCCAAACCGCGTGACGTCGAGAAGGGTCAGACCAAGCTGGCGGCAACGAAGGGCAATGCCAAGAAGGCCGGGTGGACGAAGCAGGCGGTCGTCGAGATCGGTGGCCTGGAGGTCACCATCGAGATCAACCCCAAGAAGGGCCTGCTCCGGTTCACGGCGGTGTAAAATTATTTGACAAACGCGCGGGCCGGATTAAGTTGCGGTCCGCGCATATAAAGTGTATAATCAAATTAAACAAACGCAGCAAGGGAGGCTGAGATGCCACGAGGCAAGATCAAGAAGCGGTGCCGCAACTGCCGACGCAACCGCGAGTGCATGACGTTCAAGAAGGCTCGCGAGCAGAAGCTCGTTCAGTCGTCGATCGACTTCATGCTCGACGCGGGCGTGTGCGTGGACTGGGCGCCCGAAATGAAAATCAAGGGAGGAAAAGATGATTTATCCAGCTAAAGTAGACGAAATTCGCAAGTGGAAGAAAAATAAACATGGATGGCACGTTTCGCCAAACGGTGTCAGGGTAGAACTCGGTGACAGGGTAAAACTCGGTGACTGGGTAAAACTCGGTGACAGGGTAAAACTCGGTGACAGGGTAAAACTCGGTGACAGGGTAAAACTCGGTGACAGGGTAAAACTCGGTGACGGGGTAAAACTCGGTAACGGGGTAAAACTCGGTAACGGGGTAAAACTCGGTAACGGGGTAAAACTCGGTGACTGGGTAAAACTCGGTGACAGGGTAGAACTCGGTGACTGGGTAAAACTCGGTGACAGGGTAAAACTCGGTGACGGGGTAAAACTCGGTGTCAGGGTAAAACTCGGTAACGGGGTAAAACTCGGTAACTGGGTAAACCTCGGTGACGGGGTAGAACTCGGTGACAGGGTAAAACTCGGTGACAGGGTAAAACTCGGTGACGGAATGACATCAAACGACTTGGCTGAACTATACCGCACCGTCTATCGTCAAAAGAAAACGCATCGATTCTGGAAGTGGGTCACACACGACCGATTTTCACCAAACTTTGATGGTGGCACACGAGTCGAATATCCGGTCGGCAGTGTCGTCGAAACAGATGGCAAGGCGAGCGATCAACAGTGTGCGCCAGGACTGCACGTCTTAAGAGTCGGCATTCGTCCCGAATGGTGCGGACTCTGCCAAGCCGAACATGATCTCATCGCATTGGAAGTCGAGGTTGCCAGTGAAGACATATTGTTCGCTGGATTGCCCGGCAACGACATGAAACTGCGCGTTAGAAAATTGAGAGTCTTGACGTAGAGATGACGCGCGGCCTGGCGCGGACCGCGAGAGCAGACCCCGGGTCGCGCGAGCCGGACGGCGGGAAACCCTCCCTGCCTGCCGTCCGGCGTTTTTCAAAACGGGAGGGGCGAACGGAAACAGGGAGGCAATCATGCCACGAGGAAAGATCAAGAAGAAGCGGGCGTCCATCGACGCGCTCATGGATATTCCCGACGACGAACCGACCCAGTGGGCGGATCCGTACGAGGGGTTGAACGACGCGCAGCGGTCGGTCGTCGCGTGGAACGAGGGGGCGGTCATCGTCGTCGCCGTCCCCGGTAGCGGCAAGACCAGGTCGATCGTCAACCGCATGTACCGGATGCACCAGGACGGCATTGACATGAGTCGGGTGCTCGCAACGACCTTCACCAAAAGAGGCGCGGGCGAGATGAACGACCGGCTCAAGTCGCTCGGCTGCCCGGTTGGCGAGGGCGGAGCCGAGGTCGGCACCTTCCACCACGTCTGCCTGTCGGTCATCCGCGACGGCTCGCCGTGGAAGGACTACGAGGTCGACGCCGACAACAAGATGCGCTACGCACTCAAGGACGTGCTCGGGTACCGGCAGATGAACTGGCGGGGCGCCGATATCTCCGAGGTCGAGGGCTTCATTGGCGCCTGCAAGAACGGCCTGGTCGGTCCGCGGGACGTGAAGGTCGACCGCGGTGCGAAGCCGTACGACGCGCAGCGGCCGGGCGTGACGAACGACCCGCGCATGGGCGAGGCGTACTTCCTGTACGAGGAGGAGCGCGAGCGGCGCGGCCTGATAACCTTCGACGACATGCTCAAGCTGTCGGTCGAGTACCTGCGCGCGGACTCGGACACGCGCGCGAGGTGGGAGGGCCGGTACGACCACGTCATCGTCGACGAGTTCCAGGACACCAACCTCGCGCAGCACGCGTTGATGGAGATCCTCGCCACCGGCTCGAAGTCGCTCATGGCGGTCGGGGACGCGCGGCAGCTCATCTTCGGGTGGCGCGGGAGCGTGCTCGACCTGACCCTGAACTTCCGCGAGAAGTTCATGGCCGAGGTCATCGAGATGAGCATTAACTACCGGTGCCTGCCCGGTATAATTGATGTGGCAAACCGGACCGGATCGACTTTCCCGCACGACGTCATGAAGTCCTCGGCGGTGGCGAACCGCGAGGGCGAGGCCAGCGTCGACTTCCAACGCGCGGCCGACATGGACGACGAGGCCGTCAGGGTCGTCGAGCGGGCCGTCCAGCTTCACGAGGACGGCGTGAGATGGGGCGAGATGGCGGTCATGTACCGAACGAACGCGCAGAGTCGCAGCTTCGAGGAGGAGTGCATCCGAAGGCAAGTTCCGCACGTCGTGATCGGCGGCACGGACTTCTATCGTCGCAAGGAGGTCGCCGACCTGCTCGCGTACCTGCGGCTCGCGGTCGACCCGACCGACGACGCGTCCTGCCGACGAGCGATCAACCGCCCGTTCCGGTTTATCGGCAGGGTGAGCGTCGACGCGATGGAGGACGAGGCGGCCGGGTCCGGGCAATCGATGCTGGACGTGGCGCGCGAGTGCCGGCCCGGACTGGGCCTCAAGCCGCGGCAGATCAGCAGCGTGATCCAGTTCGTCGAGATTGTGGACGCGCTGCGGGCCGATCTGGCGGACAAGCAGACGGACCTGCCGTCCGCGTTCACCGGCCTGCTCCGGCGCACGAGGTACGAGGAGTGGATCGTCGGCGACGAGGGCACCGACACGGCCGAGAACAGTCGCCTGAGCAACATCCGCGAGCTGGTGCGGACGAGCGGCCGGTTCAAGACCGCCGAGGCGATGCTCAAGTACATCGACAACCTGGCGGACGAGCGCAAGAAGCGCAAGAAGGGGAACGCGGACCTGATGCAACTGTCGACCGTCCACAAGCAGAAGGGCCTGGAGTTCGGGGCCGTGTTCGTCGCCGGGTGCGCGGAGTCGATCCTACCGCACGGCCGCAGCGATGACATCGAGGAGGAGAAGCGGATCTTCTACGTCGCCATTACCCGTGCGAAAGACCACCTAATGATCACCTGCCCGACCTCCGCGCTCGTCGGCGGCAAGACGGTCGAGCTGAGGCCGAGCCGGTTCGTGGTCGAGGCGGGTCTCGTTGACAGGGCCGAGAAGATCAACATACTCGGACACGGGCCGGTCGACTTCAACGACTACATGGAAACCGCTTCTGACGATTTCATCAATAAACACGAATAGGAGAAGGGAGACCGAAAATGAGCGGCACTAGATACGTACCACGCACCGAGCAGGAGGTCCGCGACCACCTGGAGGCGGCGGGTTTTCGCGAGGTCAAGATCGGCGGCACCCGCGAGCTGGTGTTCGAGCACCCGACTCCGAACAAGAAGGTCCGCATCCGGGTGTACTCGTCGGTCGTGCCCAACGGCGGGAAGAACACGGGGACCGCCAGGGGGGTCGGCGAGGACGCCGGTCGAGTCGTGCTCGTCGCGAGCGGCAGCAACAGGCCGGTCTGGAAGTCAAAGCGCATCCACCGGACGAAGAACTTCCTGGAGAACCTGCTGGAGCGGTGCCGGGAGGCGTACCGAGCTGTCGGGTTGCTAGTGAGGTGTCCGGCCTGCGGTGAATACATGGTCGAGCGCAAGGCGCGCAACGGGAAGAAGTTCCTCGGGTGCCTGAAGTACCCGGCGTGCAAGGGAACCAGGAATCTGTGATGCCACTATTCAAGCGCAAAAAGAAGCACGACCGAATCACCAGCGAGTTGACCATGCACCTGTACTCGGGCCTGCGCGACACGCGCGACGAGAACACGGCGCTGTACAAGCGGATCAAGATCCTGCGCGCTCGCGTGATGGAATTGGAAAAGACGCTCGCCGAGGTCGCGGGTCGCGTTGGAGCGTGACAAGCTGCTCGCCTGGTGGGAAAAGCACCGCGAGCAGCTGGAGGAGTTGGAGCATGGCTAATTTCTTCACGGCTGACCACCATTTCGGTCACGCGAATATAATCAAGTACACCGGACGACCGTACGAGAACGCGTGGTTTATGGATCGTGACCTCAAGCGCAGGTGGAACGGCATTATAAGTCGGAACGATAACGTCTACCATCTTGGGGACCTGTGTTTCCCGAGGGGTCGGGACATGCAGAATTTTGTCGAGAGTCTAAACGGGAGAATTGTCCTGATAAAGGGAAACCATGACAAAAAGAAGACGCTCGACGCGGTCGACGAATGGCACGCGAATCTCCCGTTGAAGATTGGTGGGTACAACTGTGTTCTCAACCACCGGCCAGTTTATCCGAAGGGTACGCCGGATCCGTACGGCGATCACGACAAAAGCATCGACCCGGACGAGTGGGACTTCATACTTTGTGGGCACGTTCACGAGAAGTGGCTGTGGAATGGCAAGTCGTTCAATGTCGGAGTGGACGTACACAGGTTCTGGCCGCTGTGCGAGGATGAGGTAATCAATTTTCTCGAAGAAAGAATGCAGTGCACAATTCTTTGAACATCCAGGGAGGCCGGTCATGCCGAGGGGCAAGAGTGGCGAGTTGAAGTGCGAGCTGTGCGAGAACAAAAACGGTGACAGGTGCCCAGCCGACGAAAAGAACTGGCGGGGCCGGCGCACTCCGAAGGCGAAGGACCTGAACCGCCAGCGGATCCGCGACGGGTACTGCGAGGAGTGGGTGCCGATCTGGGACAATGGGTGGACGTGAAAGGACATGTGAGGTCATAGGAGGCCGCAGGATGCGTCCGAAGGGAACAGACGCTAACCAACCCGCTCAGAGGGGTCTGAGGGCCTTAGACGGGCGGAAAATGACCGTCAGGGCCGTCCTGGACACCCACCTGCGGCTGAACCTGGACGATTTGGGCTCCGGGACTGCCGCGGCGCTGCGCGCGAGGTACACGCACGACAACCCGGAGTTCTTCAAGAAGCGCGCGATGGGGGTGTGGACCGGAGACATCGACCCGAAGATCAGATCGTGGCGAATCGAGGACGGCTGGCTACTCCTGCCGCGCGGGGTGCTGTCTGAAGTCAGGAAAATTCTCGACGGCCGTAAAATGGAGATGAGACCAATCTGGGACCGCACGGTCAAGCATGAGGAGGTGGACCTGCGGCTCAAGAAGGACCTGTACCCGTTCCAGGAGCGAGCGGTTGACGACCTGCTCCTGACGACCGGCGGGGTGCTGAAAGGCCCGTGCGGCGGGGGCAAGACGGTCTGCATGATCGGCGCGATCGCTAGACTGCGGCAGCCGGTGCTGATCGTCGTGCACACGCGCGAGCTGATGCGGCAGTGGGAGACGAGGATCGCGGAGTTCCTCGGGGTCACGGCCGGAACGATTGGCGGCGGAAAAGAGGAAAACATCAGGCCGGTGACGGTCGCCACACAGCAGACGTTGTGGCGCCACATGGGGAAGTCTCCTCCGCATTGGGTAGATCAGTTCGGCTTGATTGTTACCGACGAATGCCACCACGTCCCGGCACGCACCCACAACGCGGTCGCCGAGATGTTTCCGGCGAGGTGGCGGTGGGGCTGCTCAGCGACAATCAAACGCAAGGACGGCAAAGAGTACCTGCTTCACGAGACGTTTGGCCCGGTCGCTCACGAGATCACGAAGGAGGAGCTTGTCGAACTTGACCGGCTGGTCTCGGTTCGCATGGAGGTCGTGCCGACAAATTACTTCGACGAGGAATACGCGGCGAGCCGGGACGCGAACGAAATACCCGACTGGATGGGAATGGTTACCAGGCTGGTGAACGACGACGACAGAAACGCGCTAATCCTGGAGAAGGTGCGCGAAATCGCGTCCGTCAGGGACACCAGGATCCTGATGCTGACCGAGCGGGTAGAGGCGTGCTTCGACTGGCACCAGCGACTCGGGAAGGTCGGGATCCGGGCCGGCGTGATGGTCGGCGGGGCCGAGAACAAGAAGATGCTGGAGAAGACCATCGACGGCCTGCGTGCCGGGAAGATCAAGGTCGGGATCGGAACGAAGGTGGCTGACGAGGGGCTCGACGTACCGAACCTCACGCACGTCATTCTGACCTGCCCGGTTCACCAGCACCCGAAGCGACTGACGCAGATGGTCGGCCGGGCGGCGAGGAAGCACGGGTCGCGGAAAAAGGAGGGCGTCGCGGTTTACTTCTGGGATCGAAAGCTGTGGCCGCGGTACTCCGACGACGACGGGAAGCGGCGAAGGGAGCGCAAGCTGAAAAAGTTTTTTAATGGCCTGCGGACGGTCTGCAGCGACCTGGAGGTAGTCGAGTGACGCGTATGCGCTTGCTTATTAATAAGGTAGTCGCGCGCGTCAGCTATAAGCGATCGGCCGTTAACACTTTTAAGGTTGTTAAAGTTTGTTAAAGACTTTTCTGTGAGGTTAAGGGATCGACGAGTGAAAATAAATACCGAGAGACTCCCCCCGCTGGCAAAAACCGCCAGCGGGGGGAGATCGCCACCCAAGAAAAAAGAGTTTGCTTTGTCAGCGAGGAAGTGTATAATGCTTAATACAAAAACTGAGAACGGGAGGTCGAGATGAAAAAGAGATCGGAGTACACGGTTGACTACGCGACACTGAAAGACACGATCGCGGAGTTGAAGCGCCTGACGGGAAACAGCACGCTCGAAGTGTGCAACACAATCAGGATCACGGGCGACGGCGATCGGTTGACGCTGGAGGCGACGGACCTGGAGTCGCGCGTGACGCGCGTGCTGACCAATCAGTGCAGCCAGGTCGTCGAGGGCGAGCTGGACACGTGCGTGAAGTCGAAGGACCTGCACAAGGCGCTGTCGGGGGTGACCGGGAACACGACCGTCAGGCTGGCATCCGGGGACGCGGGGGCGCTGAGTGTCACGGTCGCGTCGGTCGGCGTGACCGTGAGGCTGCCGCGGTCGGTCGACCCGGAGGAGTTCCCGCCGGTCCCGTCAATGGACGGGGACGAGCAGGTCGTCTGCGAGTGCGACCCGGACAAGGACGACGAGGGTGCGGACCTGAAGTTCGTCGCGCAGTGCATGAGCACGGACGAGACCCGCTACAACCTGAACGCCGCGTACTTCGACGGCGAGCGCGGCAAGATAGTCGCGACCGACGGCCACCGGCTCCACGTGGTCGACGCGTCGGCGCTGAGCGGCACCGCGCTCCTGCCGGCGGCGGCGATGGGTTTCCTGGTTCGCATGAGCAACCGCAGGGGCGAGATCCCGGGCTACTCATTCAGCACGTTCGGGGACAACCCGAAGTACGCCTACATCGAGACCGAGGACGGCTGGAGGCTGATCACCAGGTACATCGACGGGCAGTTCCCCGAGTACATGCAGGTCATCTGGGACCCGACCACCACCAAGGCGGAGGTTTTGCTTCACGCCGAGGACGGCAAGGCGCTGCTCAAGGCGATCAAGCAGGCGGCGAAATTCGCACCGAAGCGGAACGGCGGGGTGAGGATCCGGATCGAGTCCGGCAAGCCGGTCGTCGCTGCGACTCGCGAGGACATCGACGACCCGGAGGTCGAGGTCGAGTTGCCGCTGGAGGTATCGCGGATGGACGGCGGGCCGTTGACTCTGAACGTGAACGTCAACTACCTTGTCGAGCCGCTGTCGGTGGCGGACGGGGAGGTTCTGATTCACGTGAAGGAGTACGACCTGGAGGACGGCGAGGATGACCGGGGCAGGCCGGTGAAGGTGAAGGGCGAAACCGCATTTTGCGGCGGACCTTACGTGATCGACGTAGGGCACGGGCGCATGGCGTTCGTGATGCCGATGAGGATGTGAAAGCATGCCGCGCGGACGTTCATCGATTCAGCGCCTGGTCAATGCGCTGCTGGAGTGCTACCGCGAGGGGTGGGCGGGCAGGTACCGCTCGCCGTGCCTCGCGCGCATGACCGGGCGCGACCGGCGCAACGCGACCGAGATCGTCGACGCGCTCGGGCTCGACGAGGCACGCAGGCGCCTGTATAATTATTTGACAGACCGGAGCAGGTGGCTGACCCAGCGCCGACACCCGCTGAAGGTGTTCCTGGCGCAGGTCGATCAGTACGCAGGAGGCAAGGATGGCGAGGGGCAAAAAGGGATCGCGAAAGCCGGGAGCGACTTCGACCGGCGGTGGCGGACCGACTGAGCGGATGTTCGCCGAGGGCGGAGTCGACCCCCGCATGACATTCGACACTTTCGAGTCGCTGAAGGGAAAGACGAGGGCACTGACGAAGTGCGTAGACTGGTGCACGCACTTCGGGCAGCCGCTCGCGTCGAAGCCTCCCGTCCTGTTCGGTCCGACCGGGGTGGGCAAGACCCATCTCGGGAACGCGGTCGCGCACTTCATGGTGACCCAGCGCGGCCTGTTCTCGCAGGTTTTGCCGACCGTCTGCATCCCGCGCAGGGACACGGACGAGGTGCTGCGGCTGGCGGACCCCGACGAGGTGCCCGTCCTGGTTTTGGATGACCTTGGGGCTGAGAAGCGGACTGACCGCGCGCTGGAGTGCCTGTACATTCTGATCGACGGCAGGCTGCGCGCCAGGGCGCCGACGGTCGTGACCACGAACTTTGAGCCAGACGCGCTGGAGCAGTGGCTCGGTGACGAGTACGGCCCGCGGATCGTCGGTCGGCTGAGGGAGATGGGCGAGTTCGTCCCGGTCGGCGGCGAGGACATGCGGTTGAGAATGTAAAAACTGTTAATACACGACGGGAGGTCGAGATGATTCTAAAGTCGAATGCAAAGCGAGCGGCGCTCAAGGCGTTGAAGGAAAGGCGATTGTTCTGGCGAGTATCGGACCAGTACGGACGGAGCTGCAACGGAGGGGACCGTAGTTTCCGTCTAAGTCCGGCGATTGAGGGAAGGTGCGGAGAGTGGTCTCCGAGGATTGACGGCGAAGTCGAGGTGTGCGAGTGTGGATACCACGCCACGAGCGACCCTCTGAAGTGGCGGGGACTGCGGGTCGCGTTGGTGGAAGTTCGGGAGATCGAGGGAAGTCTCGAAGACAAGGTCGTGTGCCGGCAATTTCGGGAACTAGGTGTTGTCGAGCCGTGGGAGTGTATCGACATTCGGATTTGGGTGGCTGCGACGAGACCGCACCTTTCCAGAGCGGATCTTTCCGGAGCGTACCTTTCCAGAGCGGATCTTTCCGGAGCGTACCTTTCCAGAGCGAACCTTTCCAGAGCGAACCTTTCTGGAGCGGACCTTTCTGGAGCGTACCTTTCCAGAGCGGACCTTTCTGGAGCGGACCTTTCTGGAGCGGACCTTTCTGGAGCGTACCTTTCCGGAGCGGACCTTGAAGGGTGGGAACGTGGCGATGACGGATATGCAAAAAGGAAATAAATGCCCCGACGCAAGTACGACATAGTCAACGAGCAGGCCATCCTCGTTGCCATCCTTCGTGACGATGATTCGCGCAGGCGCGCGCTCGCGTGCGCGAAGCCGCAGGATTTCTTCGGTGCGAAGCACCGCGTGATCTTCGCGGCGGTCGCGAAGTGCGAGGAGGACGGCGTCGAGCCAGCCCCGACCGACGTGGCAACCAGGACCGATGGTCGGGAGTTCGGGGGACTGGAGAAGCTGCGCGAGCTGTTCGAGGCGGACCCGCCGGTTGATCTTGACCGCAGGCTGGACGCGCTCCGTCGGGACGCCGCGCGGGCTCGCGTGAAGGACGCGGCGAAGGACGTGGTCGAGTCCGCGGAGGATCCGGAGGCGGAGTATGACGAGGTGGTGGCGGACGCGCGGGCACTCTTGCAGGGACTCAAGGACGCGCCGCTGCGCTCGGGGGATGCGGACTCGGGCGATGACTGGCTGGAGTCGTACCGCAGGCGCCGGTCTGGCGAGTCGGGTCTGTTCGTGTCCACCGGGTACGAGCCGCTCGACGGAGTGCTGACCGAGGGGTACGCGCCGGGGAGCATCACGGTCGTCGCCGGCCGTCCACGCATGGGCAAGACGATGCTGATGATCGACACGGCCCGTCGGCTGCGCAGGCTTGAGGAGAGCCGGGTGCTGATTGGCGCGCTGGAGAAGGGCAGGGAGTACATCTTGAACCTGCTGGTCGCGTGCGTCACCGGCATCGACAAGAAGTTGATCCTGAAGAACCCGGAGGACCTGACGGACGCGCAGCACAACAAGGTCGAGCGCGCGGTCGAGTGGCTGTTCGAGGGTGGCAGGCTGACGATAATCGACAACCCGATCCGGTCGCTCATCCGGGCTGGCAAGTGGAGCAACGAGGCGGCGGTCGACAAGATGGGCGAGGTTCTGTCGCAGGGCGCGTACGACATCGCCATCTGGGACATCTGGCAGCGTGCGCTTAAGAACACTAACCCTGAGCAGATCAGCGCGGCTGTCGGGGCGTTCTATGAGATCGGCAAGTCCACCGGCACGCACAACATCGTCGTGCAGCAGCTCCACCGCCGCGTGGAGGACCGGAGCAAGGACAAGGCACGCCGGCCGACGCTGAACGACCTGAAGCAGTCCGGGGCGTACGAGGAGTTCGCCGACACGGTCCTGTTCGTCCACCGGGAGAAGGTGTTCAAGCCGCGCACGCCGAAGGGCGACGTCATGGAGGTCACGATCGGCAAGCAGAAGCTTGGCGAGGACCAGGTGACGATGGTCGCCAGGTTTCAGCCGGAGACGTGCAGGTTGATCAAGCCGAGACTCGCCGAGGCCGCGGACCTGCGGCCGGGCGCGTCGTTTTTGAGGGAGGAGTGAGAGATGAAAAGTAAAACGAAAAGGGTTTATTGCCGGGATTGCAGGTATTTGAAGGAAAGAGTCGAGCGTCAGGCCGGTAGATTTATAAACGATATATTGCCGACCCAGGAGCGGGAGGATCTGTGCGTGTGTACACACCCAGAGAACTTCTGCGACACTGTCGGGTGGCACCGACCGGTTGTGGTCTACAACGAGCGCCCCAGCAGGATAAACATAAAAAATGACTGCAAGTGGTTCAAGAAAAGGCGGTGGTGGCAGAGTCGTTTTGTAGAGTGGGAGGCGGAATGACTGACTGGAAGGCCAAGTATGAGCGTCTCAAGCGGCGCACTGACAGGTCGCATGAGTTGTTCGTTGAGTTCATGCGGCTGACGCTGGACTACCTCGCGAGGGCGGAGCCGATGCTGGAGGCGATGAAGAAGTCGGTCAAGTGCAAGAGTCCGAGGAGAACATGAAGCGGCGCAGGCGCAGAAAAAGCCCGGCGGAGATTCGCGAGTCGGTTGATCTGTCCGACCTGCTTGACCGGCTCGGGATCGAGGTGGACCGCGACACCGGGTACGAGTTGGTCGCCAGGTGCCCGAACCGCGACCACCCGGACAACAACCCGTCCTGGCGCATGCGGTACGGCGACGAGCGGCACGGTCTGCACTTCTGCCACTCGTGCAAGTTTGGGGGAGACCTGTACGACCTGATCCAGTACGTGACCGGTTGTGATTTCCCGGATGCGGTAAAGTACGCTAAGAAGTCGTCGACCTCGGCGGTCGTCAAGGTCGGCGAGGAGGGCGACGGCATGCTCGCGAGGCATCGTCCTGTCAGGATCGATTCGCCTCGCAGCGTTCGCCCGATCGTCGCCGGTTCCAGGTGCGCGTCGTACCTTGAGCGGCGGGGAGTCGAGTGGGGCGACGTCGTTCGGTACGGGGTCAAGGACTGGCCGTGGCGGTCGCGCGTGTGGGTGCCGCTTACGCTGAACGGCGTACTTGTCTCGTGGCTCGCGCGGTCGTACGACGGGAGCAAGCCGAAGGTGAAGAAGCCGCCGAACGACAAGTTCGGCCGGCACGTTTTTTTCGGACTCGATCAGGTTGACAGAAAAATAAAAGAGTTGCACTTTACTGAGGGATGGATTTCTGCTATAAGGGTGGGACAGGTGAAATTCAACAACCCGGTGGCGGCGAACGGTTCGGCGCTAACCGAGGAGCAGGTGGAGGCGGTGGCGTGGAGCGACAAGATCACGGTGTGGCAGGAGGGCGACCTTGCGGGCCGGGAGTTCGCGCGCGAGGTCCGGTGGTGGCTTGGTCGGGGTCGCGAGATTGAAGTTGTGGAGATGCCGGACGGGAAAGACCCGGCGGACTTCGGGCCGGGAGAGTTGATAGATTTTTACCGCGGGAGGCGAAGATGAAAAAGTACAGATGCACGGTTGATGAGGTGATGTCGTGGGATCCTTGCGAAGAATACACTCGGGAGCGGGTCAAGAAGTTATTCGGGCACAGGAAGTACCTGACCGCGGCGCAGATTCTTGATTTGAATATTCCAATCGAAGATCGATTCTGGGCGGTTTTGAGAGAGGAGTTGGTTCCAGAGCGGGTGTTGCATGAGTTTGCGTGCAAGTGCGCTGAGAGCGCGCTGCGCCGAGAGCGCAGGCAGGGTCGGGAACTTGATGTTCGCATTTTGAACGCGATTAGGGTGAAGCGTTTGTGGTTAGACGGAAAGGTGACTGACGAGGATTTGTCGGCAGCGGAGTCGGCAGCGGAGTTGGCAGCGTGGTCGGCAGCGTGGTCGGCAGCGGAGTCGGCAGCGAGGTCGGCAGCGTGGTCGGCAGCGAGGTCGGCACAGCGACGCATTTTGATAAAGTTGCTTAGTGATTGGATGACAGCGTATACCAAACACAGAAACAGG